>Ga0187782_10000539_pt1 | contig 25762 bp, 23 predicted proteins | sample 0715_SJ02_MP15_2_FD_132454 | JGI IMG/M metagenome (GOLD analysis project Ga0187782, IMG submission 132454) | Tropical peat soil microbial communities from peatlands in Department of Meta, Colombia - 0715_SJ02_MP15_20_MG | ecosystem: Environmental > Terrestrial > Soil > Wetlands > Peat | place... | reverse complement strand
CGCTGCCCCTCTGTGCTGAATTGTCTCTTTCTTCCCTTTGGCCGATCGGCTGTCGGCTGTAGACTGTCGGCTGTCCACTAGTCATGGCCCATCTCATCCAGCGCGTCACCATCCTCGGCACCGGCCTTATGGGGGGCTCGTTCGCGCGGGCTCTTCGCAAATACACTCCTGACATTCACATTTCCGGATGGGATCGTTCGGCCGAGGTAATACTGCAAGCCCGCAAGTCCGGCGCGATTGACGAGGGACACTTCGAATCGCTCGAGCCCGCCATTCGCCGTGCGGACCTGATCTACGTCGCGTTGCCCATCGGCAATACGCTTGATCTATTGCCCGAGCTCGCGCAACACGCTCCGCCTCACGCCCTGGTGACCGACGCCGGAAGCACCAAGCAGCGTATCTGGCATGCCGCCTCGGAACTCTTCGTGGAGGAAGTCGGCCCCATATTTCTTGCAGGCCATCCGATGGCGGGCCGCGAGCTCGCTGGCTTCGCCAATGCGGACCCGGACCTCTTCCTGCATGCCACCTATGCCCTCATCGGCAATGCAGACGACACGCACGACCCTCGCATCAACGCCTTTATTAAGATTCTCGAGAAGATCGGAGCGCGCCCGCTATGGCTTGGCGCGCAGCAGCACGATTATGCTGTCGGCCTCGCCTCACATCTCCCCCAGCTAGTGGCCATAGCCCTCGCTTCGTTCCTCTACGATCGACTGGACGAGAAGGGCCTTCCTATCACGCTCGCCGGTCCCGGGCTCCGCGACACGTTGCGCCTTGCCGGCAGCCCTTACTCCATGTGGCGCGACATCGTTCTTACGAATCGCGAAGTCCTCTCCGCTGCGCTCGATCTCTTCGCCCGCCGCCTCGACGACCTTCGCGAGCGCCTCGGCTCCCGCGAACTCGAAGCCGACTTCGACGCCGCCAACGAACTCTACAAGCTCCTCCGCGCTCTTTAACGACCCGCTTCCGAAGCGGTCGTCCCCGGTACCAGACTGGAGTAAACTCTACGTTACTCGTGCTGAAGAAAATCACGCTCGACAAGGTCGAAGATTGGAACGCTTATCCTTTTTCGGTTCCTGTCCCTAAACGAACCTCTTGCTTTTTCTTTCCTGAAACTGAAAACTGACGACTGAAAACCAGGAACTCTTCATGGACAAGCGGATCGCATCCCCTGACAAGGCAATCGCCAATCTTCGCGACGGCATGACCATTCTTATGGGCGGCTTCGGTTTGTGCGGCATTCCGGAAAAACTGATCGACGCAGTGTGGCGTAAAGGCACGCGCGACCTCACCGTCGTCAGCAACAATGCCGGTGTGGACGGTTTCGGCATCGGACTGCTTTTGCAGAACCGCCAGGTCAAGAAGATGATCTCGTCCTACGTCGGCGAGAACAAATTGTTTGAGCAACTAGTTCTGAGCGGGGAATTGCAGGTGGAACTGAATCCTCAAGGCACGCTGGCCGAGAGGCTGCGCGCAGGTGGCGCGGGCATTCCCGCGTTCTACACCCCCACCGGCTATGGCACGCTCGTCGCGGAAGGAAAAGAAACTCGCGGTTTCGAGGGCCGGCATTACGTGCTGGAACGCGCCCTTCGCGGCGATTTCGCCTTCGTCAAAGCATGGAAGGGCGATTGCATGGGCAACCTGATCTACCGCAAGACCACGCGCAACTTTAATCCCATAATGGCCACCGCCGCCGATTACGTCATTGCCGAAGTGGAGGAACTTGTCGGACCCGGGGAGCTCGACCCCGACCAGGTCCACACCCCCGGCATCTTCGTCGACGCCATTTTCGAAGGCTCACCCTACGTCAAGCGCATCGAGAAACGTACTGTAAGGAAGGCGTAGGGCGGCGGGATTTCAGGCCGCGATTTTGACCGTGTTGGGCAGCCGCCGGTCCCCAATCTCCTGGCGATTGTTTGTTTCTCGCGGAAAACTGTACACTGACAACCGACTACATGCCGCTATCCGACGAACAGAAACGCGAACGCATTGCCCGGCGCATCGCACGGGAGCTGCGCGACGGTTACTACGTCAATCTCGGCATCGGTATGCCCACGCTCGTCGCCAACTTCGTTCCGCCTGGCATGGACGTTATCCTGCAATCGGAAAATGGCATGCTCGGCGTCGGCCCCTATCCGCTCGAATCGGAAGTCGATCCCGATCTCATAAACGCAGGAAAAGAAACCGTAACGGAGATTCCCGGCACGGTTTACTTTTCCTCCGCCGATTCCTTCGCCATGATCCGCGGCGGCCACGTCGACCTCACCGTTCTTGGTGCACTGCAAGTAGATCAGAAAGGTAATCTTGCCAATTGGGCTATTCCCGGCAAAATGCTGAAAGGCATGGGAGGCGCGATGGATCTTGTCGCCGGCGCAAAGAGTGTTTACGTCGCGATGGAGCACGCCACACGCGAGGGCAAGCCGAAGATTCTCGCCCACTGCACCCTGCCTCTGACCGGTGTGGAAGTCGTTGACCACATCGTCACTGAACTCGCTTTCATCGACGTCACGTCCGAGGGCCTTCTTCTCCGCGAAATCGCCCCGGACACCACGGTTGCGGAAGTGCAAGCGCTCACGGGGCCGAAGCTCCTTCTCCCAGCCGCCGGGTTGGCGGTCATGGAAGGGTAAGCTTTGCGAAAGAAGTGTCGCCGTGATGAAAAAACCGGCAAAACCAGCGAAATCCAGCGGCACCCACGGACGCCCAGTCAAATTTCTGCCCATCTCCGAAGAGATGAAGCAGTGGTCGGCTTTTCTCGAATCGGAGCTCAAATCCTGGCCCAACATTTCCACCCGTTCCATGTTTGGTTTCCTGTTTTTCTATCGTCGCGGGGTGCCGTTCGCCGCTGTTCCGCGCACAAGAGGATTTGATTCTCCGTCTTCTCTGATCTTTAAATTTAATTCCATGCCGCCCGCTTTGCAGAAGCGCGCGCAAGCGGACTCGCGTATGGATGCGAGCATGAAAGCATCCAGCAAAGGCTGGTTCTCTTTCGAACTGAGCACGGAGACTGATCTGCGGGATGCCCTTTTCTGGCTGAACCAGGCTTACGAAGCTGCCATGAAATAACTGCGACAGGCAGGACGTTTCTCGTTGGTCACCCTATTCAGTCGCCGGCGTCCATCCGCGCAGGCCATAAGGTAAACTGAACCGAGGTACACACAGACCAGCCATGAAACCCAATTCCATCGTCATCGTCAGCTTGCACTCGCCCAAAGAGAAAATCTGGGGAATCCTGCTCGACGTCAATCCGAGCGGCGTCACCGTGCGCGGCATCGATCTCAACTCTTTTGACCATTTCGTGAGCGAGATCAATCAACTCGATGCCGAACGCGTGGGACTTCCGACGGTGTTTTTCCCCATGACTCGCGTCGAGCGCATCTCTCTCGACGAGCCTTCCGGCTCGATCCCCAGCATGGCCGAGATCTTTGAGCGAAAGATTGGCCGCACACTCTTCGACTACCTCGCTCAGTTCGCGTAACACCAAATCCGCCAAGGGCAAAGTGGCAGCCACCTTCCGCGGCGGGCCGTTGGCCACAAATCCTGGCCTATTTGAACTTTCGGCTTTTGACTTTACACTTTATCCAATGAAAGGCCGCATCTGGACGGTACCCAACCAAATCACACTCCTCCGCCTCGGATTCTTGCCGTTTTTTCTTATTTTGCTTTTCTATGAAGAGTACAGGTGGGGTTTGGCCGTGCTGGTCTTTGTGGCGCTCACGGACGCCATCGACGGCTTCCTGGCGCGCAGACTTCACCAAAAATCCGCTCTCGGAGCCTATCTCGATCCCATTGCGGACAAGCTGTTGCTCTCTTCTTCCTTTGTGGTGCTGGCCATGGGCAGGAAAATCGCATGGTGGCTCACGATTCTCGTTCTCAGCCGCGATATTCTCTTGCTGACGGTGGCGGCAGTCATCCTGATTATTCAGGGTTACCGGCCATTTCCTCCGAGCCTGCTCGGGAAGACTACGACGTTCTTCGAAATTGCCCTGGTCTTTTTTGTGGTGTTTGCGGCGGCTTTTCCTAACGATCGCGCGCCTTTGATTATCCATTACGTGGCTTACACAGTTGCGGCGTTCGTGATTATTTCCGGCTTCCACTACGCATTCGTCGTCGCCCGCCGCCTTCACGGCTCCTAAGACAGGGTTAGTGGGCCCACGGCGTGCGGTCCCCGTAGTGAACGAACATAAGCACAAAACTCGCCAGCGTGACCAGTCCTGCCAACCATCCCAACAGATAGGCTCGATTCCGCTCGCTGGGGTTCATGGGCTGCCGGTCCTCCATGACTTTTCCCAAAATGAAGCCCGTTGCAAGGCCGCCGAAGTGCGCCACGTTGTCGGCACCTATGAAGAATCCGAGAAGGAATACCGTCAGCGCCCAGGAGATCAGTCTCGATCTTAGGGCCTTCGCCTCCAAACTGCCCCGCTTGGTGGTTACGGCAATGAGGACACCGATCAGCCCCATCAGCGCGCCGCTCGCTCCCAGAGCGGGATGAAAAAGCATACTCAATGCAAATCCGACCACACCGGTAAAAATGTAAATGAACAGATAGCGGGCCGACCCATACAGTTCCTCGACGACGGGACCAATGTCCAACAGCACTATCATGTTGAATCCGATATGGATCAGGCCTCCATGGAGGAACATCGCGGTTACTAAGCGATACCATTGGTGGAGCACCAGAACTGCGTAACCACTGCTCGATCCCAGCCGGTATGTTGTCTCGATATCCGTTCCCCACAAAATGCCCAGCCCGCCGGCTTTGCCCGCGTGCATCGTCCCCATGAGTTCTGCCGCGAACATCACGATATTCACAACCAGCAAGACCGTGGTCACCGGCGCGTGCCCGCCAAAGAACTCGCTCAGCCCTTTGCTCCAGGCCGCCAAGCCGAAACGTAAGTTCGCGCCGCACTCGTGGCATCGTGTTGCGTTGATGCCGACCAGAGCCCCACAGGCCGGGCAGAGCTGCGGGCGCCGCTCGCCTTTGCCAAACATGCCACCGAACATTCTCTTCAGGCGCTCCACGCGCATCTGCCACTGATAGGGAAGGGCCAACACTCCTCCTTGCAGCCATTTTCAGGCGTTCCTATAATACCGGAATCGGGCTTTTCGTACCGGCGAGGGAGCTTAGCTTATGGACAAATTCGAAGAACTCGGGCGCCGTCTCGATGAAGAATTAACTCGCCTCCGCAAGTATGTCGAAGAAGAGGTCGCTCCGGAAACCGAGAAGCGCACCGCGCAGTTTCTTCGCGAAGTTTCCGAAAAACTCGCGGAAGCTTCGCGCAAACTGGAAACCCGCGTAGCGACACGGAACAACCAGAATCCGCAGCAACCGAAATCGTGACCCGCGCGCGGCTACCTCTCGTCGTGCTGTCCAGTTCTGTCAGCTTGCTTGCCATTGGTTGCGCCGCGAAGCGGCCTGTCTCTGCCGCACCCCCGGCACAGCCTTCGCCCACGCCAAGCTCTACGGCCGAAGCCGCGAAGAATTCCACGAACGTTTCGCCCAATGCTCCAGCGCGGCACACGAAGACGCCACCGGCCCCTGCGCCCGTAGGCTACACCGAGGAGGGAAACGCCTCCTGGTACGGCAATCCGTTCAACGGCCGCCGCGCTTCTAACGGCGAAATCTACGACATGTACAAGCTGACCGCGGCGCATCGTACTTTGCCATTTGAGACCATGGTTCGCGTCACGAATTTGAACAACGGAAAATCGACCACTGTTCGCATCACGGACCGCGGCCCCTTTGTGGATAACCGCATTATCGATCTTTCCCTTGCTGCCGCCCGGGAGATCGAATCTGTTGGTCCCGGTGTGGTCCCTGTACGCCTGGAAGTTATCGGCAATGTAGATATCGCCGCCATCACATCGGGATTCTTCACAGTACAGGTCGGAGCGTTCCGTGATCGCTCGAATGCCGAGCGTCTTCGCGACCGTCTGAGCCTTTCTTACAATCCTATCTTCATCCAGCAGTATGATTCACCTGACGGGACGTTCTACCGCGTGCGCGTGGGCAAGATTTCCGGCGAGGATGCGGCTCATGATTTTGGCGAAGAGCTCCGCGCCAAGGAAAGCTTCACGCCGTTTGTCGTGCGTCTCGATGACGACAAGGCTACAGGAGTCAATTGATGGACGAGAGCTGTCTTTTTTGCAAAATCGGCGCCAAAAAGATTCCATCGAAGCTCGTCTATGAGGACGACGACGTTTTCGCTTTCGAAGACATATCCCCGCAGGCCCCAACGCACATTCTAATCTGTCCGCGCAAGCATTTCGCGGCACTGCACGACGCTTCGCCTGAGGACCAGACCATTCTCGGCAAATTGCAGCTGGTCGCCGCGAAGCTGGCCAAAGAGCGCAGCCTTCTCTCCGGCTACCGCACAGTGCTGAACAATGGCGGCGGCGCAGGGCAGTCCGTTTTTCATTTGCACCTGCATCTTCTTGGCGGGCGCAATTTCCGCTGGCCTCCGGGCTAGTGCGCTTGCGAGTCTTCGAGTCTTTCACCGCGTGTCATCATTGATTTATTCGGGATCTGGATTGCCATGGGCTAGAACAATTCCGTCGGGAGGCATCATGCGACTTCAAGGCTCGGCTCGTAGAGTAATGGTTCCCATTCTGTTGATTTGTGTCACCGTCGTACAACCCCGCGTTGCTGCCGGGCAGAAGGCTGCGCCTGCCGCTCAACCCGGCGAGCTTACCGTCGACCGCATCTACAGCCAGCCAAGCCTCGGCGGCCGCCTGACGCGCGGAATTGCATGGTCGCCGGATGGCAAACGCCTTTCCTATCTCGACACCAAGGGCATGGGCAAGGATGCGAAGACCGAGCTTTGGGCCATGGACCCTGCCACGGGCGAGCGGTCCCTGCTGATCTCTTCGGACAAGCTCGAGGCCATTTTCCCAGCCCCACCTTCCACACAATCACAAGCCACAGGAGCTGGCCGGCGTGCTCCGTCACAGTACCAGTGGGCCCCGAACGGCGAGGCAATGCTGTTCGAGGGGCCGAACGCGCTCGCCTGGTTCGATCTGAAAGCGCAGACAGGCCGCGTGTTGGTCTCCGGCAAGCAAGAACTCGGCGATGTGAAGATCTCACCGGACTCCAGGTACGTCAGCTTCGTGCGCGACCACAACCTTTGGATTGTCAACACCTCGGACGGGAAGGAACACGCCTTCACAACAGGTGGAAACGAAAAAGTCCGCAAGGGTGAACTGGACTGGGTCTATCCAGAGGAATTGGATATTTACTCCGCTTACTGGTGGGCGCCGGATTCCTCCGCCATCGCCTATCTGGAAATGGACGAAACCAAGGTCACGCAGTTCTCCTTGCTCGATTTTGAATCCTATACCGGGGAAGCGGAGCTGCAGCGCTACCCGGTGGCTGGCGGACCGAATCCGGTTGTTCGCGTTCTCGTCGGTTCGTTGAACGGCGGCGAGTCGCGTGTCATGGACATTGGTACGGATACGAACATCTATATCCCCCGCGTGAATTGGCTCCCAGATTCACACCGCCTCGCCATTCAGCGTTTGAATCGCGATCAAAACAACCTCGACCTGCTGCTGGCAGATGCGTCGACCGGAAAGTCTTCCACCCTGCTCTCCGAGAAGGACCAATACTGGGTCAACGTAAACGACGATCTGTCCTTCCTTAAGGATGGAAAGCGCTTTCTGTGGACCAGTGAGCGTACGGGATACCGGCACATCTATCTGCACGGTATCGATGGAAGGCAGATCGCGCAGCTTACCAACGGAGACTGGGAAGTTACCCGTATTGACGGCGTCGACGAAACAAAGGGCATGGTGTACTTCACTTCCACGGAAAAATCGCCCGTCGAACGCCAGTTTTACCGGGTGGGCTTGAACGGCAGCGGTTTTGCGCGCATCACGAAAGAAGATGGGATGCACAACGTGAATCTGTCGCCGACCCCGGACTTTTTCGTGGATATGTACTCGAACGCGATCACCCCGCCGCGGCAGGACCTCTATCGTGCCGACGGCACAAAATCCGCAACCTTGAACGAGAATAGGGTGGACGAACTGGGGCAGTATCATCTCTCGCCAGTCGAGTTCTCTAGCGTGAAATCGCGCGACGGTGTTTCCTTGAACTGCTTTCTCATCAAGCCGCCGCATTTCGATCCCGCAAAGAGATACCCGGTGATCGTATACACGTACGGAGGTCCGCACGCACAAGTGGTCCTGAATGCCTGGCGAGGGCCGGACCTGCTGTGGCACCAGATGATGGCGCAGAAGGGCTACGTCATTTTCGCCTTGGACAATCGCGGTTCCGCCGGGCGCGGTCACGTATTCGAGGAGCCCATTCATTATCACTTCGGCACACAGGAACTCGCGGACCAACTCGAGGGCGTAGCGTGGCTGAAGCAGCAGCCTTGGGTCGATCCGCAACGGATCGGAATTTGGGGATGGAGCTATGGTGGTCACATGACCCTGCAAGCGATGTTCAAGGCATCGGACGTATTCAAAGTCGGATTCGCTGGCGGGCCGGTCACCGATTGGCACTTCTATGATTCCATCTACACGGAGCGCTACATGGGCCTGCCACAGCAGCACGAGACCGAGTACAAGGAATCTTCTCCCGTGAATTACATCGAGAACTTCAAGGGGAAGTTGCTAATCGCCCATGGAACTGGCGACGACAACGTGCATTACTCGAACACACTTTCGCTGATCAACGACCTGATTAGCCATGGAAAGTATGTGGAAGTGATTGCTGCTCCGGGCCGCGGCCACGGCGTCAGCGACCCGCCGGCACGCAAAATCGTCTACAACCGCGTCACGCAATTCTTCTTGGACAACCTATAGCCCAAGCTGACATTGAGGAGCGAGTGAGGAAACTCTCTTCGATGCGAGCGGGGAGAATTATTTCACCTCCAAATCCACGTCCTTGATGGGCAAATCCCAGTGGGCATCGAGAATCTCGAAGCGCCGCTGTTCCTCTTTCTTGTACGTCTCCTGGTCCGGAAAAAGCTGCTTGAGCAGGGGCGCAGAATCGTAGCCATCGTGTGCCACCGCCGCACTCTTGTAAACGATGGTTACGCGGTAGTCCCACCGTCCGTCCTCCGTTGCGTGATAAACTGGCGCGACTGCCGTCACTTTCAGCAGCCGCCCCATCTCCGTTTCTTTCTTCAATAGCGGGTAGTGATTTTTCCGGAAGAGCGCAATGAACTCGTCGGCATGGCCCCATTTCGTCTTGTAGTAGTACTCCACGACAAACGGCTTTTCGGCCTGCGGAGCACTCTGGGCCTTCGCGCGGCCAATCGCTCCAAACGCAAGAATGGCCGCGGCGATCAGAAGTCCTATCAGAAGCGTGGCTCGTAGCCAGGACGGTTGCTGCATGGGATTCTCCCCCCGAACTTTCGTGGAACGCATTGTAGCGTGTTTCTGCGGCATCGCAGCCGGCAATCTTGGGTAACGAACTCGCGGACACCTTCAATACGCGGCGCGGGTCAGACGGTCGCGAATCGCGGTCCATTCCTTCTGGTCGGGAGGTAACTCCACAGCAATCCAGTCGAGCCCTTCGCGATCGAGTTCGTGCAACTGCCTGTAAAGCTGCGCGGCATAGTTCTGCGGCTCCGCGGGCATACGGATGGTTCGGCGGGCTTTCGCCTCTTGCTGAATCCAGAGATACGCGCCGCTTCCGTCCTGCGGCAAACGGCCTTGGGCGACCAGCAGAACCCGTGTGCGGGGGCAATAATGTTTCTTGTGTTGGCCGGGAGACCGATGCGCAGAATCCGCTGGCTCACTCGTGGCCATCGCGTCTTCCACGAATGCCATACCCGGCCGCAGCACCTCCAGGCCGTCCTTGGTTACGGCGATCACGGTGGACTCGAGTCCAACCTCGCAAGGACCACCGTCGAGCAAGAAGGGCGTGTCGGCCCCAAACGCCTCACGTACGTGCTGTGCTGTTGTCGGCGAGAGCTGTGTAAAGCGATTCGCACTTGGCGCCGCAATCGGAACGCCGGCGGCCCGCAAGAGTTCCAGCGCCACGGGGTGACGCGGCACGCGCAGGCCCACGGTCCGAAGTCCGGCCGTCACTTCCTTTGGGATCACCGGTTTCTTCGGCACGACCAGGGTCAGGGGCCCGGGCCAGTATTCGCGCGCCAGTTGCTCCGCCCCGTCGGTCCACTCGGCAGCAAGCTCGCGCGCCTGTTCCGCGTTGGCCACATGCACGATCAGTGGGCTGGTTGCGGGCCGGCCCTTCAGGGCATAGATCTTCTTCACTGCCGAGGCATCGAGTGCGTTCGCGCCCAGACCGTACACTGTCTCGGTGGGAAATACGACGAGCCCACCCGACAGGATAATCTCGGCGGCCTTCCGAATCTCTTCCTGATTCACCATACCGGTGATTTCCGATTGTCGCAGATTTGGCCGACCCGTGCCCCGCGTCGATGTTTCGACCGCCGTCCCAAATCGAGCATAGTTCGTCCTCAAATTTGTGGTACTAGACCCGAAAAACAGGAAACAATCTCGCGGGTCCCCGCGTATCACTTGGCAACTGGGGAGGTGTCCCTATGAAGCGTTTCGCTCCCGCGTTTGCCCTGCTCATGCTCCTGGTCCCCACCCTTTTTGCAACGACCAAATCGGAAGTGGTTCTTGCCGGGAAGGCCCATATGGAGTTTGACTGTCCCTCGAACTTGCCGCTCAGCCTGCACGTGCGTTCCGGCGAAATTCTGATTGTGGGCACCGACGACAACAAGATCACGGTGGACCTGGCCGGGAAGAATGTGGACAGGATTCAGGACGTGAAGGGGCGCCTCTCCGTTGCGAACCATGTCGCGGAGCTCCACCTGACCGGCGGACCAAGGAATGAGTTGCAGATCATCATCCACGTGCCAAAGAATTCAGACCTGACCGCGCGGGTGTTTGCAGGCGATGTCAGCGTGCAGAACGTCATTGGCAACAAGGATGTCGAGCTTCATGCGGGTGAACTCACGATCGAGGTTGATAGGCCAGAGGATTACGGGCACGTCGACGTGTCCGTAAACGCGGGCGAGGTGGACGCGGAGATCTTCGGCGACTCGAAGGGCGGGTTGTTCCGTTCGATCTTGCGCGATTCGAACGGCAAATACCGGCTGCACGCACACGTAGGCACAGGCCAGCTCAGCGTGCGCTGACAGGCTTTGCTTTCAGCGCGACGATCACGCGAGGCACTAGTTTTTCGATGACGGGGCGTCCCGCTACATCCTACCGTGTTTGGGCGGAGCGGAACGCGCATGGTTTTCACCCGCTAGCGGCATCCCAGTCGTTGTGATTCCGACCCAACGGAAGACGGGAGACGGTCTGCTGCACAGCATAGATTCCCGTTGCGGCGCTTGTTTCGTCACTCTGCGCTCTTTGTTAGGTAGCGCTCCGGAATGGGAGTGTCGGGAGTCTCCCCGGTCCAATAGACGTCGACCACCCACCAGCGAGATCCATCGTTGAACAACTGAATGCTGTTGATACCGCGTTCAAAGGGTTTGCCGTCTGCCGTCTCGCGCGACTCGTAGGTGCTGAAAATGTGCGTGATGCTGCCAAAGGTCTCCACCTTGCGCGAGATTTCGCGCTCGAAGAAGCCGTGTTCCTTGAAATATTTGTCGGCTCCGTCGATGTAGCCCTGCACGGTGACCGCCCGGTAAGTGAGTGTCCCGTCCTTCTTCTTGAAGGTTGCGATGAGCTGCGCCTGGGGAATAAACAGGGAGCGGAAGCGGTCCCAATTGCGATCCCCTGCCGGCCCGCTGATGGAATCGTACAGAGCGGTCACAATAGCATCCCGGCTGGATACATCCGCCGGTTTAGCTGCCGGCAGTGTATTCCCGGGCTTGTCCTGGCCAGAAACTAGCGTTGGCAGGCAAAGCAAAAGCGCAAGGATCAACAGTGCTGATTTCATGAGGTGTGCCCCCTGGCACCTGGAACGGACCAGCGGCGTAAAACGCCCAAGTGGTCCGGCGAAGTATCGTACACCGAAATTCGCACGGTCTGCAGGGATAGCAAGACACCATGGGTGCCCGGTCAACGACCTCCTCAATCCAGGGCTCAGCGAGCAAACCTGCCGTAGGCCCGGCGAGGTCCAGGTGCAGTATGGTGAGAACCGAGAGGCTTGCCGAGCCAATTCGTCGTAGAGGCGAAGAGTCGGCGGGTGGCCGCCGTGGTTTTGCCTTCTTTTGTGGCCGGTTTCCGAAGCCACATGACACTTTTCCTTGCCAGTTGGCTTGCATCCCGCAGGAATGAACTCTGAACCGCTTTGCAATATTCCCAAAATCGCGATTTCCGAGGACTGCAAGCAAGCGCGTGGGCTGGCTGCGGCGACGCGACAACTTCAGAAGTGGGAGGAAGAGGTTTGACGGGAACGGGCTCGGCCGCAGCGATAGGTGCGACAGGTTCCGTTACGGGAGGTGGGACGGATGACGGTAAGGAATTCGCTGCCTTCGTCGCTGCCTGGTCCCACAGCTTTGGGACAGGGATCAAACGGCAGAAAGTATCAAATCGATGAGTATCTTTTTTGGCCGCGATCTCTCCGGTGATATCGAATTGCTGCGCCACCTGGAGCACGTCGTCGCAACTCACGGACTCCCGTTTGTCGGCATGGGATGCCAGCAGGGCATGTTCGCAAAGCAGATTGATCACCCGCGGGATGCCCCTTGAACAGCGGAAGATCTCCTCTACGGCCTCCTGAGGAAATAAGCCCGTTCTTGCAGTTCCGCCGCTGGCCAACTGCCAAGAGATGTAGCCCGACGTCTCCTCGAGAGTCAGGGCGGGGAGCCTACAGTGGCACATGAGCCGCTGCCGCAATTGTGCAAGCCTCGGGCGGTGCAGTTTATCCTCCAATTGCGGCTGTCCCGCCAGCACCAATTGGACCAGTGGCGTCCCGGAAGTCTCCAGGTTGAGCAGCATGCGCAACTCGTCCAGCGCACGGCCGGTGAGCGCCTGCGCCTCATCAATCATGATCACCGGGGAATCCCCCATTCTTCGCCGGTTTCGCAGCCATTCCTTCAGAGCGATGAGAAGCTCTCCCTTGGAGCGTGCGGAGCATTGCACGCCGAAGTCTTGGAGGATAAGGCGAAGCAAATCGACGGAGGGCAATACTGTATGAAAGATATATGCGGCCGAGTAGCTGTTTTGGTGCAGCCATTCAAGCAGATATTGCAGGACAGTGCTCTTGCCTGTCCCGGGTTCTCCGGTCAGAACCATTAAGCCGTGGCGTGATTCAATCGCGAAGGTGAGTTGCAACAGGGCTTCGTCGTGCGCGCAAGTTGAATAATAACTTTGAGGATTTGGAGAGGCGCGAAAAGGATTTCTTTGAAGCCCAAAATGCCCGAATAGGTCTTCGTACATGGGTCCCACCCAGCAAGCCGGCTTGGCGCAGGGCGGAAAAGCAAAATTCTATGGCATTGACAAGTGCAAGGCAATGGCAAGATGGTGCAGGATCGATTCACTCAGATTCCTGGGTATTCCCGTACTAGGATGCCTAGTCGATCCCCTGGATGCGCAGGCTCACCAGTTGATCGATAGTGAGATTCTGCATGCCTCGCGATTTCATCGCGGAAATATACTCTGGCGTCACGCCGTGAATGCGCATGGCAATGAGCTGATCGGGCTCCGGGTGCTTGTAGCCGAGCGACTGCACTTTCTGAATGAACTCGGGCGAAACGCCATGAATGCGGAAGGCAATCAACTTGTCGAGCGCGACGTGGTCATAGCCTTCCTTCTGTAGCGCCTGGATGAATTCCGGCGTGGCGCCGTGGATGCGCATTGCGATCAGGTCGTCCTCCCTTGGCCGGTAGTCGGCTTGATGGAGAAAGCGCACCATTTCCGGTGTAACCCCGTGGATGCGAAACGCCACCAGTTTGTCGCAGTCGGTCACGTTGACCCCGGCGTCGCGCAGTTCCCGGATGAACGCGGAATCGACGTGAAAAATCCGGAATGCAATCAGTTTGTCCGCATCCAGGCCCTGAAGATGCTCACCTTTCATCTCTTTCGCAAAACTCAGGCTGACGTCCAGCACCGCCATCGTGTACTGCTTTTCCTCGTCGATGCCCGCGAAGCCGAGCGAGTTCATTTCCGACGGAAATTTTGGGTCCGGCACAAAGTGAAAAAAACCGGTGCCTTCTCCGTTGTCGATATACCCTTCGCAGTCCAGACGACCGGCATCGCGGGTAATCGTGAACTTCACTTCCTGCTTGCCGGGCTTGGAGACGTCCAGACCAACGAACACACTCCGCGGCCACGCGGAAGAGTGGGTGGAGGAGTTGCCGTGCTGGTGGCGAATCAAGGAGAATTCCAGCTTGCCGGCTTCCTCGCTGCGCTCGATGGTCCAGCTGCCGCTGAGATTCTCAGCGGCGCGCGAAACCCAGCCCGCCAGAAGCGTGCAGACCACTAAAATGTACGTAAGTATCCCCTCGCGTCGGTTCATGACGTCCCTCCTTGGTTGTTTCCCGGATTACTTTTCGGCGTCGAACACGCCGCTCTGTTTCAGAGCAATCAGTTTGTCGAGTGTCAGGTCCTTGAACCCGTGGCTGCGTACCTTGGCGATGAATTCCGGAGTGATGCCCTGGACTTTTGCGCCGATCGCGTCATCAATGTCCAACTTGAAGCCGGCCGCCTGAAGTTCCTTGAGGTAAGCCGGGGTGACTCCCTGTACCTTCATTCCGATCAACTCGTCTGTGGTCGGATGCAGCGCGAGATCGTGGAAGCCTTTTACGTATTCCGGCGTGACGCCCTGGACTTTCATTCCGATCAGATCATCGGAATCCACCTGCAGTCCCAAGCCCTGCATATCGCGTACATATTCAGGCGTGATGCCCTGAACCTTAATACCGATCAAATTGTCGGCGTCGGTCTTCAGGCCCAGATCGTGCATCTGCTTCGTGTATTCCGGGGTGACGCCTTGAACCTTCAGCCCGATGAGTTCGTCCGCATCGAGATTTTGACCCGTGGCAGCAGACATCTCCTTGCAGTATTCGGGGGTTATGCCCTGAACTTTGAGTCCAATGATGGTGTCGGCATCTAAGGTCCCCGATTGACCATCCTTGGACCGGATGCAGCCTCTCATGGATTTGATGTAATCGGCCGTGACGCCCTGGATCTTTAGGCCAATGAGGTCGTCAACAGCAAGGTTCGTCAGGCCGGCGTCTTTGAGCGAGTCGATATAGCTCTGTTTGGATGCTTCTGGGCTTGCTTGTGCAGCTGGCGCCGCGTTCAGGGTTGGTTCTGCGGACGAAAAAATAACATAGGCATGGACCAAGTTATTCACCAGGGACTGCGTTGCGGCGTGTGTCATGGAAGAAGTCGTGGCCTGTACCTGCACGGTCACTGGAGCCCGGGAAGGAGCAAGCGCTTGAGCGGGTGCCGCAACGGCAGACGGGCGGGGCCGCGCGTCCTGAGGCGGGGCAGGAAGATGGCTTCGATACGCCGTTGCATCGGATGGCGTTGGCACAGGAGCCGGAGCGGGCGTCTGCCCCTGAACATGATGAACGCGGCCAAGCAAGGCGCTTCCTGCCAGAAGCGCCACAGAAAGGCACAGAACGCCCGCAGACAAATTCGCACCCCGGAAGGACTCAGGCGTGGTTGCCGCACCAAGCAAGCGCGCGATGCGTCCCACAAGTGGGCCGCGGTTTGCGGCCATCGCCAGTTGCGGTGCGGCTTTGCTCTCGGCCATGCGTGTCAGGGCACGCGCGTAGGTGACAGCGCTGCCGCACAGCAGGACAGCGGCGTCGTCGCAGCAATGCTCCCGTTCGGCGCGAACACGCTTGCCGAGCCACCAAACTGCCGGGTGGTAGAAGAGCAGCGTCTCGACGCCCACCTGGAACAGATTGACGAAAGCGTCGTACCGCCGGATGTGCGCCAGTTCATGCGCAATTACCGCTTCCAGTTGAGGGGAAGTCAGACCGGTCAATACGCTCACGGGAAGGAGCACGACCGGACGAATCCATCCGGCGACCGCTGGGGCATCCAGGCGAAGGCTTTGGCAATAACCGACAGTGCGCGTCAATGCCATGCGCTGCTGCAGCGAAATGCAGATCTCGAGCAATTCTTCTGGGACTGGAACGGTTTCCTTGCGACGCAGCCGTTCCACCAGCAGGATTCCGCCAGCCGAACGCAAGCTCAGCAGCAAAATCCCGGCGAACCAGAATTCCACCAGCCACAATGAATAAAGCGGCGCGGATTCCTGGTGTTGCCCGGTACTGTTTGCAGAATGCTGAAGGGGTTGCGAAGTTGGCGAACCGACCTCGATCGAGGTATCGGAGGAGATCGCCCGCCAGTTGGCGGATTGCGCGTGGGCGCGGAACACTAGGAAAGTCCCAAGCGGCGCGGCGATCATCAGCGTGAGAGCAGCCACTCCCACCGCATAACGCGCTATCGCGCTTCGGCACAACGCCATCACGACATAGGCCAATGCTGCCAAGGCTGCCCCTTGCCAGAGAAAATGCACCAGCGAAAGTGCCAGCAAGCGCAGGGTCACCGGAGATAGCCAGGAAATGAGAGGCGTCATCGGGCTTTCCTTTCATGCTCGTTGAGCAAACGGCGCATTTCGTCGATCTCTTCCTTTGTAGCTTTGCGCCCGGACAAGGCGTGCATCATCAGTTCGCTGGCCGAGCCGTCAAAGACGCGCTGCAGGACATCGAGCGCCAGCTCTCGCTTGGTTTTCTCCGCTGGCTGGACGGCCTCATAGACGTGAGCGCGCTGCTCCTCATTGCGTCGCACCGTCCCCTTGGCCGTCATGATCTGCATGAGCTTTAAGACGCTCGTGTAGCCAATTGGTCTTTTCTCGCTAAGAGTCTGGTGCACCTCGCGGACGGTCGAGGGACCGCGCTCCCAAAGAACATGGAGGATTTCAAGCTCCGAAGAAGTAGGGTTGCGGTGTGCAGGAGTGGCCATGGCCAGAGGCTACTACGAAAGAATTCGTAGTGTCAACGAAAATCTTCGTAGTTTGGGTGCAGGATTGCAAGTCCTCAAAACATGCTACAACTGCGCAAGATGGCGGCGGCTTATCTTATTGTGTGACCAGGTCCCTGGCTTTGGGCTTGACGTGGACTGCATCAAGGCTGGCAGCATCCCATCCGCCTCCCAGGGCTTTCACGAGGAGAACCGAGGTGACCAGGCGCTGCCCCTGAATGATGGCTGCTTCCTGCTGATTGCTTAACAGGTTCTGTTGGGCACTGACGACATCCAGGTAATTGACGAGCCCGCCCACGTAGCGCGAGGTGGCGATATCGAGCTGGCGCTGTGCCGCGTTCACGGCATCGGCTTGCGATTGCCGCGCGGAGCCGAGCACTTCCAATCCGGTAATGTTGTCCTGCACTTCGCGAAAGGCGTTCAAGACCGTATCGCGATAACTGGCCACGGTGGCATTGTAGCCTGCTTCGGAAAACTGCACTTGGGCGTGGAGAGCCCCGCCCGAGAAAATGTCCTGAGCAACGTTTGCTCCCACGGCCCAAAAGCCGCTGGCGGCATTCAACAATTGCGAAATGTTCTCGGAGTTCCACCCGCCCTGCCCGAAGAGGACCAGGGAAGGGTAGTAGGCGGACTTGGCGATGCCGATCTGGGCGTTGGCGATGGCCATCTGCCGTTCAGACTCCGCGATGTCCGGGCGCCGCTCCAAAAGGTCCGAGGGGATAGTCGTTTCAATCCTAGGAGGCTCGGCGGAGAGTTCACGCGGGGCCAGATGGAAATCCGGTGCGGGCTTTCCGACGAGAACGGCAATGGCATCCTCGAATTGTTTGCGTTGCTGCAGCAGCAGAGTGGCCTCTGTGCGTGTGGTGTTGAGCAGGGTCTCTTCCTGCGCCACGTCGAGCCCCGAAGCGATGCCGCCGCTGTGGCGCGACTGGACCAGCTCCAAGCCTTTCTGCAGCGCATCCACGGTGCGATTCAAAATCCCAATTTCCGAATCGAGTTCGCGCAGCGTGAAGTAATCCGCGGCAATCTCCGCCGTCAGCACCAGGCGCACATTTTGGAGGTCCGCCGCGTTGGCCTGAAACGAAGCCTGCGCCGCTTCGATGGTGCGCCGCCGCTGCCCGAACAAATCCACCTCATAACTGACGGTGAACGGAAGAATGTAGTTGCCCTGGGTTACCGGGCCGGTCAACGGTACGGAAGAGCCCGTTGGCCTGGTTCCGGAATAGCGCTGGCGTGCCGCCGAAGGATCGGTGGTCACGGTCGGAAAAAGAGTGGCGTTTTGTACCGCGGCGGAAGCGCGCGCCTGATCGAAATGCGCGAGCGCCACTTTCAGCGTTTGATTCGCCGCGAGAAGCTCCGTTTCCAACCCGTTCAGTTCATCGTCGTGAAACAGCGTCCACCACTCCGTTTTGGGAACCGCGTCCCGGGGTTCGGCCTGACGCCAAGGCTCCGTAACCTGCCAATTCGCGGGCACAGGAGCCGAAGGCCGTTTGTAATTTGGGCCCACGGTGCAGCCGGCGCAGAGGAGCGCTACCATCGTCCCGAGCAGAATTGTTTTGCGATTCATGACCAATCGGCGAACCAGCATCAGGGCTTTTTCCCTGGTGCGGGAGCTGGCTTTCCAGTGGCCGGGGTGGCAGAACTCCCCGAGGGCGCAACAGGCACGAGCGGATTTGCCACCTCCTTCACATGCACTTCCTGCCCGTTTTCGATGGCGTCCGGCGGGTTCAGGACGAGCCAGTCATCGGACTTCAGACCGGTCAAGACCTCGAGTGAGGTTCCATAGTCGCGTCCGATGCTCAATGCTTGCAGGCGAACGCGGTGGTTTTCGTCGATTACCACCGCGCGTAGTCCTTCGGAGCGAAACAAAAGTGCATTCACGGGGACCTGCAAGCGCTCATTGTTCACATGGACCAGCAGATGCACTTGTGCATAGCCACCCGGCAGCAACAGTCCGGATTTGTTCGGGACGTCCACTTCAGTAAGCAAGGTGCGTGTGGCCAGATCAATGGCTTCTGCCGTGCGCACTACCTCGCCCTCGAATTTCTGTCCGGGATATTGGGTCAGCTCGAGATAAGCGCCGAGCCCTTTATGGATAGAAGGCGCATACGCTTCGGGCACGTTGACATAGACACGAATGGGGTCGGTCTGCGCCAGGAAAAAGAGCTGTTGGGAGGTTCCGCCATTTCCGGCGTTGATCAACGTACCGATATCGACATTTCGTTGGGTAACCACCCCGGTAAAGGGCGCATACACTTTCTGGAAGGACTTCAGCTCTTCGAGACGCCGCACATTCGCGGCCGCCGATTGCACGATCGCCCGCTTGGCAGCCAGGTCACCGTTGGCGTTGTCCACTTCCTGTTTCGAGACGCCGTCGGTTTTCAGCAGTTCGGAATAGCGCGCTTCCGTAATTTCCGAGAGATGTTCGTTGGCCTGTGCCGTGACGAGATCAGCCTTCGCCTGCATGAGTTGCTGGTCGACTTCCGGCGTTTCGATATCCGCAAGCAGGTCTCCCTTGTTCACGCGACTGCCGATGTCGTGATACCACTTGACCAGGTAGCCGTTCGTTCGCGCGTAGATCGGCGATTCCACGTAGGCCTGCAGCGTGCTCGGCAGAATAAGGTCCTCGGCCTGGCCTTCGGAGGTCGGATGGATAACAGCTACCGTAGGAACGGCGAGCTTCTGCGTATCTTCCGCTAGCGCCTGAAACTGGCTGCGCCGCTCGAGCATTACAATCGCTCCCACGATGACTAGCACAACGACGATCAAGAAAAAAACGAGGAACAGCGAACTCTTTTTGGGCGTCCTCTCGCCGGACTCGGAGCTTCCCGAATTGGGCACTTCATTCATGTTTAGGGGCCTCACCTAGCGTAAATCCGAATTCCTTTTATGTCACCGCTGGTCCGTGTTCAAAGCTGCCGCCTGCGTTCGAGCCGTCCATGGATAATGGAAAACACGCAGGGAACAAAGAACAGCGTCGCGACTGTGGCAAACAGCAAGCCGCCAATTACGGCGCGGCCGAGCGGCGCGTTCTGCTCGCCGCCTTCGCCCAGTCCGATCGCCATGGGAACCATGCCGATAATCATCGCTAGGGCGGTCATGACCACGGGGCGAATGCGGACGAAGCCTGCATTCAGCGCCGCATCCATGGCAGTCTTCCCTTCATTCATCTGCTCGCGCGCAAAGGAAACCATCAGAATGCTGTTCGCCGTGGCCACACCCATGCACATGATGGCTCCGGTCAGCGATGGCACGTTCAACGTGGTGTGCGTAAACAGAAGCATCCAGCAGATTCCCGCTAGAGCGCCGGGAAGCGCGGTGATGATAATGAAAGGATCGAGCCAGGATTGGAAGTTCACGACAATCAAGAGATAAGCGAGGATGATGGCGCCGATCAGACCCACGCCAAGGCCCAGGAAAGAAGTGGCCATGGTCTCTACCTGGCCGCGAATAATGATCCGGCTTCCACGCGGCAATTCCTTCCCGATGGCCGAGACCCGCTTGCGGACTTCGTCCGCGACGGAGCCCAAGTCCCGCCCGGAGACGGAAGCGTACACATTGATCATCGGCTGAACGTTGTAATGAGAGATGGATGCGGGGCGAGCGATCGTAGTGGTCCTCACCAGGTTGCTCAGAATCTGTGGAGCAACCGTGCTGTTCCCGCTTGCGGTGACCGGCGTGTTCTGGAGCTCCTGGTAGGTGTCCATACGGTACTGGGGCGTCTGCACAGCCACGTTGTAGCTGACGCCGTTATTCGGGTCCAGCCAGAAATTTGGGGCCGTCTGGAAGCTCGATGACAGGGAAATGAGCACGTTCTGAGCCACGTCTCGTGCCTGCATTCCGACGTATTGCGCGCGCGTGCGGTCGATATCCAGATATAGCGTCGGGGAATCGAACTGCTGCTGCACGTGGACGTCCACGGCTCCGGGAATTTGCCGAATCTGGTCCTCCAGCTTCAGCCCAAGGGCATAGTTGCCGCCCTGGTCCTGTCCCACGATCTGAACGTCAATCGGAGCTGGGGTGCCGAAATTCAAGATTTGGGTGACGATGTCCGCCGGCTGGAAGAAGAACTGCACACCGGGGAACTCGCGGGGCAAGGCATGTCTCAGTTCATTTACGTACTCGCCTGTGGACCGGCCGCGCTCCTGCTTGAGCTGGACCAGAATTTCTCCGTCCGCCGTTCCGATCGTTCCAGAGTTACTGTAGGTGAGGTTGATACTCGAATAGGGGAGACCGATATTGTCGAGAACCGTGACCAGATCTTTTTCCGGAATCGTCTGACGAATCACATGATTGATCTGGTCCGCCAGCTTCGCGCTTTCTTCAATCCTTAATCCTGTTCGGGCACGCATGTGCAAGCGAATCTGGCCCGCGTCCACACTGGGGAAAAAGTCACGCCCGAGGAAGAAGTTCAGTCCGGCGCTGAGCACGCAGAAAACGAGGAAGCAGGCACAGAAGAGCCAGGCATTTTGCAGTGCTACAGTCAGCGCGCGTCGGTAGCCCTCCCGGAAGCGTTCGAAGCTCCGCTCGAATCCCTGTTGATAGCGCCGGAAAAATCCCATTTTTTCACCGACGTGCTCGTCGGCCTGATATTCGTCCTCGGCGCTCAACAGATACATGGCCATGGTCGGCACGATGGTGCGCGACCACATGTAGGAGGCCAGCATGGCGAAGACCACCGCTTCGGCGAGCGGCACAAACAGGTACTTTGCCACTCCCGAAAGGAAGAACATGGGGATAAACACGATGCAAATGCAAAGGGTGGACACGAATGCCGGCACGGCAATCTGTTGTGCACCGTCCAGAATCGCCTGCACCGTTTCCTTGCCCATCGCAAGGTTCCGGTTGATGTTTTCAATTTCCACGGTCGCGTCATCCACCAAAATGCCCAAGGCCAGGGCCAGCCCGCCCAGGGTCATGATGTTGATCGTTTCTCCGAGCGCGCTCAAGCAGAGAATGCTGACCAGAATGGAAAGCGGGATGGAGATGGCGATGATCAGCGTACTTTTCCAGTTGCCGAGAAAGAGCAGGATCATGACCGCCGTCAGGCAGGCTGCGATCAGCGCTTCACGAAGCACGCCTTGAATGGCGGCGCGAACGAACAAGGACTGATCAAAGAAAGTCGTGACCGTAAGACCTTCGGGCCGCGTGGGAGCATAATCCTGAAGCGTCTGTTTGACGCGATCCACGATCGTGAGCGTTGAGGCATTTCCGGTTTTGTACACGCTCATCAGCGTGCCGCGCTGGCCGTTGGCCAGCACGACGTTGGTCTGCGGCGAAAAGCCGTCGCGCACGTGGGCCACTTCGCGCAAATAGATCGTAGACCCGTTCACGGTCTTGACCGGCAGATTATTCAATTCCTTGACTGTGGTCGGGCTGGCGTTCATTTCCACGTTGAATTCGAGCGGGCCCATCTTCGCGGTGCCTGTGGGCAGAATCAGGTTCTGCGTGTTCACCGCGTTCACGATGTCCACCGGCGAAAGTCCCTTGGACTGCAACGCCACGGGATCGGTGTCCACGGAGATCAGCCTCGGCTTTCCGCCATAGGGAAAAGGCATGGACGCGCCCTGCACGGTGGCCAGTTGCGTGCGGATGAAGTTGTTGCCGTAGTCGAAAAGCGCCTGTTCGCTCAAGCGGTCGCTGGTCAGGCCGATCTGCAACACCGGCACCGTCGAAGCCGAGTAGATAATGACCAGCGGCGGGGTAGTGCCGGGAGGAAGTTGTCGCAAAAAGGTCTGGGAAATCGCGGTAACCTGCGCGAGAACCTGGGGAACATTCACGTTGGGATGGAAGTAGATCTTAACGATCGCAATTCCGTTCAGGGATTGCGATTCAATGTGTTCAACGTCATTCACAAGCGTAGTGATTCCGCGCTCGACGTTGGTGGTGATCCGCCGCTCCATTTCCTGCGGCTCGAGACCCGTGTAGGTCCAGTCCAGGGCGATTACGGGAATGTTGATTTCAGGAAAAATATCCGTAGGGGTGCGCGGTACGACGACAAGCGTCAGGAGAATAATCACCAGTGCCATTACGATGAACGTATACGGCCTGGAAAGCGCTAATCGTACAATCCACATAAGAGACTACGATTACCTGTATCCGGATAGCGTGGGGCCAGACACACGTTCAGGACGCCCCTTATTCTTCCGTTTTTGGCTACCCATATTAGACTATGGAAACGCCTGTTTCAGGTACACTATCTCGTAACTTTCCGGATTTGAGCAATGCAAGGCCATTTTGGACGAGCGTCCGGCTTTTTGGGTGCGCCGAGGGTATTTGCATGCGCCGATCAAAGCTCCGGCCGCCTCACAAACTGGCCGCCCAAGAAGGCGCACAGGCTGAAGCCTGTGAGTTCATTTGTGGGTCATCACAAATACGCCATCCCAATCGCCGACCGGCTCGTCGGATGAATATTCTTCGCAGCGTTTGCGATAGACAACAGAGGGCCCGTCTCCCGGCCACTGTTCCAAAATGGACTGAAACTCTCGCCGCGCCTCACTCCATTTCCGTGCGCGGTAGAGCTTTCTCGCCTCCTCAAACCTGTTCAGTCGCGCGCGAGTCTCCGTGAGCGTTCCGTTCTGCTGCAAATCCGGGATGCTTGCGACCAACTCATAAATCGTCACCGGCTGGAGTTTCCCCTTCACCCGGATGAGGTCCAACTCCCGGAAAAGGAAACCCGCGCCCTTCACAGCCTCATAGGTCGATTCATTCGCGATGATATGGGTCCCATATTCCTTGTTGAGCCCTTCCAATCGGGAGGAAAGGTTCACCGTATCGCCGAGCGCGGTGTATCCGTAGCGCAGCGAGGAACCCATATTTCCTACGCTGGCTGCGCCGGAATTCAGTCCGATACCGATATCGAGTGCCGGTTTTCCTTCTTCCGCCCATTTCTTTTGCAGTTCGCGGACGCGCTGGATCATTTTCAGGGCCGCCGTGCAGGCTTGTACCGGGTGCTGACCGTCCTCGTAGGGAGCGCCCCAGAAGGCCATCACCGCGTCTCCAATATATTTGTCCAAGGTGCCTTGCGTGTCGAAAACGATGCGTGTCATGTCGAAGAGATAGGCATTCAGAAACAGGGCAAGTTCCTGTGCGTCCAACTTCTCGGAAATGGTTGTGAAACCGCGAATGTCGCTGAACATTACGGTGATTTCCGTTTTGCGCGGCTCGACCAGTTCGGGATTGAGCAAAAGACGGCGGATCACTTCCGGGCTCAAATAGTGACCGAACGCGTTGCGGACTTTTCTTTTTTCTTTTTCCTCGATCAAAGCGCGATAGAGGGACACCAGCATCACGTTGGCCGTCAAAGTTCCCGCGGGCAGTGTAAAATTGAGCCACCATCCATGCAGGAACGCCGCGTAAACCAACGCGGTGAAAAGAATCAGCAACCCGAGTCCAATCCAAATCCAGCGTGCTGAAGCGACGGCCAGCGCAAAGCCGAGCGGCAATCCGAGGGCGAGTATCAGCAGAAGATCCAAGACGATCTGATGCGCCCCACGCACCAGGAACCCGTTGTGGAGCATGTTGTCGATCACGTTGGCATGTACTTCGATCCCCGGGTAGTCGATCCCGCCGTAGGGCGGGGTTCGCAAATCGCCAATGCCCGTGGCGGAAGCCCCCACCAGCACGATTTTGTCTTTGAACGTGCCCGGTGCGAAGTTTCGCTGCACGACGTCCGCGATCGAGTAGTAGGGATAGGTTCCGCGCGGTCCGCGGTAGTTGATCATCATGCGGCCCAGATAGTCTGGCCGGACCGTGAGCTTGTCTCCCAATTGCAGGCTGGCAATTCCCGCGGGACCGTAATTCACGGTGAGTTGCTCCGTCGTCAGCCCCAGGTACAGGCGCAGGGTTTGCACTTCGAGGGAGCCGTACAGGTCGAAATCATCCGGATTGTTCGAACGCCCGAAGGGCAACACCAGCAAGGAGCGGCGCAAGACGCCATCCGCGTCTGAGGAAATATTGAAGAAGCCGATCGCGGTCTTTTCGTTGTTCTCCGGAGGAGCAAGTTCCGGAATATTGGCCACCGTCGCAGAATAGAGCGTGCCTTCGGCCTGGTAACTGTCGAGCAGCGCAGCGAAATCCGCCTTGCCGCTAGCCGGATTTAGGGGCACGCGATTCAAAGAGTACCACTGCACCATCTCCGCATATTTGTCGAGGACGGAAGCATCGATGCCGCGAACTTCCTGCGGCTCCAGGAAGAAATTGCCCAACACGACCGGGCCGAAGCGACGCAACGCCGCGGCAAACTGCGCGTCCGAATCAAATTCTCTGGCCAGTTCCGCAACTTGTTCTTCGAGTTTGCGGTCAGGCCGCTTGCCTGCCTGTTTGTCCTGCTCCAGTTTTACGAGCAGCGCGCGTACGGGAGCGGCGGTCAGATCCGGCTTGTCGAACGTGATGTCGAATGCGGCGATTGTTGCGCCGTCGTCGTGCAAGGAGTCCAGCATCTCCCCGAAGTACTTGCGCGAGAACGGCCACTTCCCGAGCACTTCCTGGGAACGTTGATCGACGGCGACGATGACAATGCGGGAATCCGGAAGGCTGTAGCGCGCGGGGCGATAACGAAAACGCGTATCCAGCGTGCTGTATTCGAAGCGCTTCAGAAAGTCGAAGAGCGGGGTGCTGCGGTCCCCGAGGAAAGTGAGGAAGTATATGCCCAGCGCCGCGAAGGTAATTCCTATGCTGATGAAAAAGGAGACGCGGTGCTGCCACCACTCGGAGAGCACCGTCCGCAGGCGAAAAAGACTGCCTCCCTGCAGGCCTCCTTTTGGGGCGGTGGCCATGGGAGAGGGGCACTACTCGCGGACGACGAAATTGATTCTAATTCCGCAGACCTCAATCAGGTCGCCATCATTCAAGCGCACCGGTCCCTGGATCGGAGCGCCGTTGACGG
>Ga0187782_10000538_pt1 | contig 25789 bp, 28 predicted proteins | sample 0715_SJ02_MP15_2_FD_132454 | JGI IMG/M metagenome (GOLD analysis project Ga0187782, IMG submission 132454) | Tropical peat soil microbial communities from peatlands in Department of Meta, Colombia - 0715_SJ02_MP15_20_MG | ecosystem: Environmental > Terrestrial > Soil > Wetlands > Peat | place... | reverse complement strand
GCCCGGCGCGGGTACGACGGAAGCTGCCCGATTGTTCGGGCTCACCGTTGGCCCCGAAGGGTTCTTGGCCCCGGCATCCTCCGACCTGAATCCCATCGACTCCGGGGTCGACGGCGTGTTCTTTGCCGGAGCCGCGACCGGCCCGAAGGCGATCGTCGATTCCGTTACGGAGGGCATGGGGGCAGCCCTTCGGGCGTTCCAGTATGCTCGGGACTGACTCGCCGCTCGCCCGCTCGGACTCCGTGAGCCACCTCTCCACGGTGGCGGACGTGTTCCGCTTCCGGGTGGCGCCGTGCGGACTTACCCCGGTGCGGCGGCTCGAGTCCTTGGTCGAAAGGAAGCTAGCGGACGTGCGCCGCCTTGAGGACGCTCCGACGCACAGCTTCGCCGAGCAATTCGACCGGGTCGTGGAGGGAGTTCCGACCGCCCAGCCGTATCGCTCCCGTATCGTCTTCGAGTCCCCTCCGGCCGAAGTTCGAGCCATCCTCCGGTCCGGCCGCCAAGGGTACCTCGGCCCAGCCCACCTTCCCGAGGTTGCCGACCGGCTGTCCGGCGCTCCCCGGGATGTGCGACTGGACCTCGCGAGCGAGCTCCTCCACGGCGCGTCTCCCGACCGAGTAGCTCTTCTCGCCCGATGGGTCTGGAACCCGTCCCGACGTACCGGGGCCTTGGCCGAGTTCAGTGCTTCGCCGGCCGACTCACACGTAAAGGCCCAGGCCCGCCTGGGCGAGCTTCGGCTGGAGCTTGAGACCCTCGGTTTCCCGTGCGCGACGTTCGGCGGGGTGGACGTCGTCCTAGCGCTGACCTACGCGGGACGGCTTCAGCAGACGGCCAGCGACCAGCTTCGCAGCGGCGGTCTGGAGTCGCTCCTGCCGGGCCCGTTCCCGCTCGCCGCCATGATCCTGGGAGTTCGGAGGCGGGTAGCGCATGCCGATCGCTGAACGCTCGCTGGTCGAGGTCGACCGATTGGAGCACCTGGAGCTCGATGGCGTGGACGTGTCCGGCGATTGGAACACCTTCCTCAAGCCGAGGGTGGTCACCGACATCGATTCCCGCATCGTGGAATGGGTGAAGCGCCAACCGTTCGGGGAGACGATCTCGCAATGTTGGCAGTGCGGGACGTGCACAGCGAGCTGCTGCATGCACACGGACTACGGTATGCCCGAGTTCAATCCTCGGCGGTTCATCTACCTCGCCCAGGTCGGCGACGAGAAGGAGCTCCGCCTTCACGCGGAGGAGATCTGGCGGTGCATCTCGTGCAACAAGTGTGTCGAGCGATGCCCGAAGGGCGTGAAGGTCGAAGAGGTCGTCCACGCGATCGGCAGCTACTTGAGGGCCACCGGACAGGCCCCGGAGAGTCCCGCCGACCGATTTGACCGTGCCTTCACGGACAATCTGTTGCGCCGGGGAGTTCTCGACGAGGCGGCCCTTTTCCGGGCTTACGAGAGAGGAGAGGGTCGGACGACGCCGTTCCGAGACCTCCTGCGCACCGGTCTTCGGCTCTTCACGTCCGGCCGATTGCGGACGGGGCCGCTCGCAAACCGGACCCGGGGCTGGCGACGGATGCGGTCGGTGCTGCGCGCGAAGCTCGATGCGGACGAGGCGGGTTCGACTCCGGCCCTCCCCTCGAAGACGCCGAATACCGGAGGCACCAGATGATCGCAGCCCGGGCGCCGATCGATGCGGTGCCCGCGTACTACCCGGGATGCTCGCTGGACGGACTCGGTTCGCCATACGAGGTGTCCGCCCGCCAGGTGCTCGCTCGACTCGGACTCTCGGTCGACCGAATCGTCGACTTCAACTGCTGCGGTGCGACCGAGGTCAAAAGCCTGAGTGGGGACGTCGCGGTTGCGCTGCCGGCGCGCAACCTCGCTCTGGCCCAGTCGATGGGGCGCCATCAGGTCGTGGCCGCGTGCAACGGATGCGTGTACTCTCTTGCCCGGGCGAACCACGCGGTCAACGATCGAGGCACCCGGCAGCGAGTGAACGAGCTCTTGAACCGGGGCGGAGCCCCTTCGTACGATGGCGGCGTGTCGGTTCAACATCTCCTCCCGTTCGTCTACGAGCGCGCGGGGCCGGACCGGGTCCGGGCCGCCGTGCGCCATCCGCTCACCGGCGTCACCGTCGCGCCGTACTATGGCTGCCTCTACACGCGCCCGAAAAGCTACACGGGCGCCGGAAAGCTCCCCGGTACGGACAACCCGGAGTTTCCTCACTTTCTGGACGAACTCCTCGCCGCGTGCGGCGCAAACGTGGTCCGCGACTTTTCGGCCAAAACGCTCTGTTGCGGGGGTGGTCACGCGCTGAGCGACCTCAAGGTCTCGGTGGCTTTCTGCGCCTCGATTCTAGACGAAGCGCGACGGGCGGGCGCGGATATCGTCGCCACGATCTGTCCTCTCGGCCAGGTGAACATCGAGAACCACTTCGAGCGCGTCCGTGACCAGTACGGGGAAGAGCTGCTCCGGCCGGTGGCGTATTTCACCCAACTGATGAGTCTCGCCTTCGGTTCGACCCTGCGCGAGGCCCGCCTCGGGAACAATTTCACCCGGCCCGACCGGTTCTTCCGGTCCCGGGGGTACTCCTAGGAGACCGATGGCTTTCATCAACGGTTGCGAGATCCCCGAGGACCTCCTCTACTACATCGAACGGTCCCAGATGACGTGGGTGAGGGTGGAGGGTAACCGGGCGACCATCGGCGCCACCGACCCGGCTCAGGCGCGGGCCGGCACGCTCCTGTTCTTGCGGGTCAAGCCCGTCGGGACCGTTCGGGCGCGCGGACGCCCGATCGCGACGGTCGAGAGCGGCAAGTGGGCGGGTCCGATCATCGCGCCGGTGGGAGGGACCGTCGTCGAGGTCAACACCGAGGCGGAAAAGGACCCGACCCTGCTGAACTCCGACCCGTACGGTCGAGGATGGGTGGTGCGAATCACCCTCGCGGCACCGGCCGAGCTCACGGAACTTCTTTCTGGGGAGGCGGCCCTGGCCAAGTTCCGGGAGGTCATCGCACGCGATCAGATCCGGTGCGAGCGTCACCATCCCTGACGAATCCACAATGCCCGAACCTCCGACCGCTCCGCCCCCGCCCGACCCGACGGGGAAGAGAATCCTCATCCTGATGACGTCGGGACCCACGGACCCGGACCGGTCCTACGCCCCGTTTTTCACCGCCGCCCTGATGGCGGCCATGGAGATCGACACGACGATTTTTTTCATGATTCATGCCCCGGAGCTGCTGCGGAAAGGGGCGGCGGAGAACATCCCGCTCAAGAAAGGGGGCACGCTGAAGCATTTCGTCGACATGGCCCTCGAGAACGGGGTCAAACTGGTCGTCTGCGCCGAGAGCCTCCGGGATCTCTGCGGCATGACCGGTGCGGATTTGATCCCCGGGGCGACCGTGGCCGGTGCACCGACCATGGCCGACCTTGCGCTGGATTCGGACTCGGTTCTTTCGTTCTAGGCCCCCGCGGGTGCCGGCGGGATGACCCGGGATTTCAACGGCCGCTGGGTAAGGCTGGGAAGCGGACGAAGGGGGCTGCTCGGCTCGAGCCCCAAACGGTATCCGGCGACGAGGCGCGGTCCTTCCGCCACGGCGACCAAGTATCCGGGACCGGTCGGGTCGGCGAACACCACCAGTCCGTGGGGGCCAGCGATACGAATCTTCCGCTCCGGAGTTCCGGGCCGAATGGGCGACGTATCCGGCCGGCCCCACGAGGCATCCCGGTGCCGAGGCACCGTCTCCGAACGGAACCTCGTTTCCTCCTCGCGCGTGGGCCGCCCGGCCGCGATCGGTCCGAGACCCTGCGCCGCGAAGGCGTCCACGATGGCTCGCATGAGATCCTCCCATTCCGGGTAACCACCGGTTTCCAACTCCCATGACGTCATTTGGCGGGCCATTTCCCGCTCGAGCAGCGGGCGAAGCGCAGGGTGGGGCAGCCGAAGCGCGCCGGCCATCGCCCGGACATTCGTCCGGCCCAGTACGTCGCCCGTGATGATCTGAGCATCCTCCCATTCCCCTCCCGCGTTCCCCGAAATCTTACGGCCCCGGACCACGATATCGGACGGCCGCCTAAGTTCGGCCGGCAGGCCGAGGGAGCGCGCGGCGCCGACGATCGCCCCAAGGTATCGAGCGAAATCGCCGGGGCCGCCCGAGCCTCCCGTCCCGGAATAAACGAACTGATAGAACAGCTGGTCGCGGTCGAGGTACACGGTTCCTCCCCCCTCGACACGTCGTATGACGGGCATCCGATGACGATGGACGAATTCCGGGTCGAGCTCCGTCTTGGGCGACTGGTGGAAGCCCACGCAAATGCAGGGGGAGTCTGCTCGGGCGAACATGAGCGTATTCGGTACCTTGCCCGAGGCCACGAACGGAGCGACGGCCTCGGAGAATGCCACAGCGCGCAGTGGGTCGCACCGTCCGAGGTCGAGGAGCCGCCAGACCCGGGAACTCCGGGCCCGGGTCCGTCGCCGGCGAGAAGACCCCGACCTCATCGCAACCTCCTAGGCACGCGTTCGGTCGCGGATTCGATCGCCCTTGTCCTCCAGGGACGGAGCCGGCAGACCCAGCCCTTTCCGTACGGGTCCCGGTTAATCTCGCCCGGGTCGGACTCGACCCCCGGGTTGGATTCCACCACGGTACCCCCGGCCGGGAGAGGAAGTTGACGGACGCATTTCTCCGACTCCACCGTTAGCGCCCACTCCTCGGCCCTGTATCTCCGCCCGGGGGCCGGGCCTTGAAAGAAATCCACCGGGCCGAGCCTCCGCTGGGCAGCCCCCGTGAATCCTATCACGTACGACCCGTCCGGCTCGCGGCGGGCCCAGAACTCACGATCCACGGAGGGCGGGCGCCCCGCGGTCCGCCGACGTGACAAGGAGGTCATGGAGCCCTGCCCGTCGAACGCCCTCACTTGTGTTCGATTACGAATCGGAAGGCACCCTCAAGCTTCGATGACTCCTTGAGGGCATGGCCGCTGCGGTGGGAGAACGCCGCGAAATCAATCGGCGCGAGCGGGTCGTCGGCCAGAACCTCGACGCGCTCCCCAGGCCTCAGGTTCTTCAGAATCGCGCGGGTCCGAAGCACCGGTTCGGGACACGTGAGTCCTCGGGCATCGAGGTGGGCCTGGATTTCGAAGGTGCTTGCCACCGCCGTCCCCGCTTCGACCACCCCCCGTTGCCTCATGGAGGCGAGGTCAAGCGCGCTCGACTGGCGCAGGGTCCCACCATCGCCGCCGGACCCTCCCGCGCGCAGCCGGACCAGCTCCTCCGAGAGTCGAAGGTCACTCGGGACCGGCCGATCCGCGGACCCCGCCCAGCTTCAATCCCGCGTGGTGTAGTGGACCGATTCGGCCGAACCGGATTGATTAATTAGAACATATGCATATGCATATTCATGCCATCCCGGAACATCGCCGTCCAGGAGACCGTGTATGAGGCCCTGTTGAAGGAGAAGCGACCGGGGGAGAGTTTCACCTCGGTGCTGCGCCGTCTCCTCGACCAGCGGGGAGGCGTCGAGGAGCTGTCGGGGGCCTGGGGGTCGGGAGGTCGGTCGTCCCGCGAGCGACTCCGGAACCTCCGGTCGGTCGGGCACGGAGCACGACGATGAAGGCTCTCGACACCTCGGTGTTGCTGGCCCTATTGGAGGGCGACCGAGCCGCGCGGGATCTCCTTCGGAAGTTGCGGGACGTGGAGGTCGCCACGACTGAGGCGAACCTCCTCGAGCTCGCCTACCTCGCCGGCCACGGCCCGTCGAGGGTGCGGGGTCGTCGCCGGGAGGCTCTAGGGCGTCTCCGACGAAAGCTCACCGTCCTTCCGATCGACCCCCGGGCGGTCGCCGAGGCCGAAGGCAACATCCTGCGCGGGGATGCGCCCGCATCTCCACTGCTCGCAGGGATGCTCGGCGCGCTCGAGGCCGCGGGCTGCGACGAGCTATTCACATCCGACCCGCACGAATGTCGGGGACGCTGGCGGTTCCAGCTAAGCAGGTTCACCAGAAAGACATCTAAGTAATGTATCATTCGTTATGTGATTTCCAACGAACGAATTAGTCGTTACTATCTGCTGATCTCTTGTCGAGAACGTCGGAAACGCCCTCCGGAGCGACTTTCCGGGCCGAGAGCGTCCCAGGGGCCATCCGGGGCGGTTTACCCCCATTATCGAATCACTGATTCTGGAGTACACATAATAACGGATATGGCATTACTAATAACCGATAAGGCGCAGACCGTCCGAGCTCGCTGCGCCGGGTTGCAGCTTTCTCCTCGAGGGAGCGGCGTATAACACGAGTTATACGGCCGGAAACGCCCCTCCCGTGGCCAATGTAGGAAGAAAGGGCGGGAAAAGGTTGGCGCGACCGCCTCTCTGGTTCACGAGGAGGGAGGCGTTACCTGCGTCGGCGTGCCCGTGCCGGTCGGGGCGGGCACCGTCACCGGGGCCGGTTCGGCGGGGTCCTTGCGGTAGAGGAACAGCAGGATCACTCCGATCAGGAGAATCACAAACGCCACAAAGGCCAGGTACCACCCAATGGCAGGTCCCCAGTTCAGGGATACCGGGCCGACGAGCGGGTTGGTGTACGAGCTCGAGCCGATGAATGAGGACCACGGCCCGCTGGTGTTCGGTGGGCGATAGGTGGTCGAGATGTCACTCGAGATGGCGCCCGGAAGGGCTGCGGCGAAAAGCACCGGCGTGAGGAGCGCCAGGAGAAGGGCGATTATCCCGAAGGCGAGGGCCGGAGTTGACCGACGGGCGTTGCCTCGAGACATGAGACCGAAGATTGTCGCTAGGAACCCGAGGATGATCCCGACGATGAGAAGGAAGAATCCCGTCTCGGCGATGTTCCCGACATTCGTCTCCTTAGGCACGATGGAGGAGTACGAGGTCTGAGGCGGACAGGTGGCTCCACGGGGAAGGTTGCTGCACGTATACTGGATTGTCCCGTTCGTCGACGGCATCCCGGGGTAGGAGTTCTGCGTTTCACTCCCACCGGCGTAGGACGACTTGAATGCGTACCACGGCGTAAGCAGAGCGGCGATCAACAAGATCGCTCCGATCAAGACGATTATTGCCCCCACTACCCGGCGCCCTTTGTTCGCCATGCTAGGTCCTGTCGTGGCGGTATTCGCTCGAGGCGTTTAGACCCTTGGTTGTCTTGCTTCGCGCCGCCGATGGCGACCTAGGGCGGTGCTCGCGAGTCTCTGCACCATCGAGCTAGAAAGGTACACCGCTAACCTGGATTCGTTATTCACGTAATGTAGTTGTCCTAGGATGTGATTTACCTGGCCGACGGGCGGTCCCCATTCGGGGGCCGACTGGGGAACGACCGCACCCTTTCGGAGTCGCCGTCGCGGGCTGTCTTCACTCCGGAAAGCGAGCAGGCGTGAATCAACATATACATATGCATATAGATGGACTGAGGCGTCCGACCCCGCGCCGCGACCGATCATTCGGGTTTGCGTCGGGCTCTCTGAACTGGGACCTGCGGGAGAAGAGGTCGCGATCGGTCGGGGAGTCAGCGTGGACAACCGACGCTAAACTTTGACGACGGGGCCCCGCGGGTGAACAGATGCGGGAACGAGCTTCGAGACGGCAGCACATTCGACGATTTTGAACCGCGATATTTCGCAAGGTGCGCAGGGCGGAAAAGATAGGTCTTTTAGTTAGCGCCGTTCTTGGAAGGAAACACATCCGGGGTATCCACCGGAGGTCCGGAACATGTTGGCGGCAGTCGGTAAGAAAATCTGGATGGACGGACGCCTGGTCGATTTTGCGGACGCTCACGTCCACGTCCTCAACCACACCCTCCACTACGGGGTGGGCGTCTTCGAGGGAATCCGCGCCTACCCCACGACCGACGCAGGTGCCGTGTTCCGTCTTCGGGAGCACGTGGACCGCCTGATCACCTCCGCCAAGTTCTACCACATGCCCATCCCGTTCTCTGCCGATGAGATCGTGCGGGCGATTCTCGACACCCAAGCGGCAAACGGGATTCTGCCCTCCTACATCCGACCGCTCGTCTACCGGGGCGAGCCCGCGCTCGGGGTTAAGAACCTCACGGGCCGCGTCTCGCTCGCCATCGCGGCAATCCCGGCGAAGAAGTACCTTGGGGACGGGTCCGAGTCGGGCGTCCGGGCGAAGATCTCGCCATTCCGCAAGCCTTCCTCCGATGCGTTGCCGTCGTTCGCGAAGGCAACCGGCAACTACGCGAACGGCTACCTCGCCGGGGCCGACGCGATGCAGGATGGCTACGACGAGGCCATCCTGCTCGACAGCCGAGGCTTCGTGGCGGAGGGGACGGGCGAGAACGTCTTCGTGGTCCGGGGCGGCACCGTCTACACGCCTGGAACCGAGTCGGATATCCTGCTCGGGATCACTCGGGACGCCGTCATCCGAATCGCGACCGACCTCGGCCTACCGGTGGTCCAGAAACTGATCTCGGTCAACGAACTTCTCTCCGCGGACGAGGCGTTCTTCAGCGGAACCTACGCTGAAATCGCACCGATCCAGGAGGTCGGCCATCACGTCATCGGGGGCAAGGCTCCGGGCCCGGTCACCCGGAAGATCATGGACGTCTTCTTCCGGACCCTGCGGGGCGAGGTCCCCCAGTACTCGGGCTGGCTCACTCCAGTGCCGGCGGCACCTCTCGTGGCCGCGCCAACGGTCGCCCGTCGGTAGGCAGAGTCCGGCGGAGCCGGACGTTCACGCCTCGGGGTCCGGGGCGACCGGGGCCGAAGTCGGAGTGTGCGAGCACGAGTGGCTGTGAGGGTCGGGCCTCCAGACGAGTTCGATCCGCAAGCCTTCGGGTCCCCGTAGAAAGAGCGAGCGCGAGTCCTCGCGCTCTTTTTCGCCCGTGATCACCACGCGGGCCCGGCCCACTCGACTGCGGAGGCCGGTCCACTCGGCCACCCGGAGCGCGATGTGGTCGATCCCTCCGAGGGTCTCGTCCTCCTTGGCATCCCGCAGGCCGAGAACCTGGTCGCCGAAGAGGAGGAAGGTGTGGTCGTCGCCTTCCCCGATAACGTCCATGCCGAGCTGCTCGACGAAGAACCGCTTCGCCTTCGTCCGGTCCCGGACTCGGACATCGATGTGGTCGAATCCCAGGAGACCAAACTCTCGCGGGGCAGCGTGGCCCGGCACGACCGGCCGACACCGCTCCCCTCTATATCCGCTCGGGGTCGGTTCCGTTCGTGTGCCGGCCCGCAGTTCCGGTGCCCGTGCGGGGTCGGCACTACGGTTATGGCCGCGACCTCCATGATTCATCGGAGCGATGGGAGAGCTCTCCGACGCCGAGGACGACCTTTACCACGCGGTCGCACGGCTCGCCCAACGGACGCCGTTCGTGGAAGTGCTCGCGGAGGCGGTGAGCGGGCTCTCGGTCCGGTATAACGGACGTCTCGCGAGCTACCAGAGCCCGCCCCGGGTCCGTGGGGCCGTGTTCCGGGCGTGGACCGGTGGGGGATGGACGGAGGTCTCGGTGTCGGGCCTGGACGCCGAGACGCTCCGGTTCGCCGAGTCCGCGATCGAACGCACGTTGACCCATCGTCCGGCGCGGGACCCACCTCCCGGGGTCTCCTCAACGGCCCGCATCGATGGCGTGACCCCCATGACGAAGCCGATCCGCGACCTCGGCGAGGAGGAGATGCTCGGCAGGGCCCGGGACATCCACGCCTGGGTCGCCGGGGCGCCCGACATCCACGAGACGGAGGTCCAGGTCAGCTGGCGACAGGACGACCGGCTCTATCTCAATTCGGTCGCGGCGCGATGTTCCCAATCGCTCTGCCGGGTGCGCGGCATCGTGCTCCCGGTGGCGATGGAGAACGGGCGCGCCGAGTCCGACCGGTACGTCTGCGGCGGCGTGGGCGGCCGTGAGGTCCTCGATGGCCTTCGCCCGGAGCGCGCCCGGAAGGCGGCCGAGACCGCCCGCGCTCTGCTGCACGCGAAGGCACCTCCGTTTGGTCGATTGAACGTTCTCCTTTCTCCGAGCGTCACCGGCTACTTTGCCCACGAGTCGTTCGGCCACGGGGCCGAGGCCGACCAGTTCGTCCGGGGTCGGTCGTATCTTCAACCGCTCCTTGGGACGGTGGTCGGTCCCGAAATCCTCACGATCGTCGACAACGGGGCGTACTCGGGGGCGTGGAGTCAGATCTTCTGTGACGACGAGGGTTATCCCGCTCAGCGGACGGTGCTCGTCGACCGCGGCCGGTTCACCGGAGCCTTGCACGACCGGGCCACCGCGGCCTCGCTCGGTGCCTCGCCCACGGGGAACGCGCGCCGTTCGGATGTGTTCAGTCGCTCCTTCGTCCGGATGACCAACACCTACGTCGAGCCCGGGAACGCGACGTTTGACGAGCTCGTCCGGGAAGCCGGCAACGGGGTGGTCCTCGAGTCCGGGGTCGGGGGAATCGAAGACCCGCAGGGCGGGCAGGTCCAAGTAAAGGCCCGGATGGGTCACCTGATCGAGAACGGCAAGGTCACCGACCTGGTGAGTTCCATGGCGCTTTCGGGCAACGTGCTCGAGTTCCTGCGCGCCATTCGGGGCATCAGCGGCCAGCAGGACTTCGAACTCGACACGGGTAGCTGCGGCAAGGGCCGCACCGACCTCCTGCCGAACTCGGCCGGCGGACCGTACCTGCTTTCCTCCGCGGTCGTGGGGCAGGCATGAGCGCCGCCCGGGGACGCGATGCCGCGGCGTTTCGGGTGGCCGACCAGCTCGCGGGCAAAGAACCCTGGGAGGTGTTCGGGGAACGGATTCGACGATTCGAGATCCACCTGAGCGGCGACGTCGTCGAGATGACCCGGGGACCGATTGCCATCGAGGGCTACGACATCCGGGTGTTTCGGCCCCACGACGACAGCCTCGGCGTCGGCCGCCAGGCCTCGAATGATTTCTCCCCGGAGGGGGTCCGCGCGACCCTCGAGGATGCGGAGCGGGCGGCCCGGTACGCTTCCTTCCCCGCGCCCCGATTCGAACTCCCGTCGGGGCGGGGGGCCACCGGCGGCATTGTCGAAGTGCTGGACCGGGGGCTCTGGGAGTACCCGATGGACTCGCTCGAGAACTACGTCGCCACCCTCAAGGCGGCGCTGGAGGGGCGCCCGGGATTCGCGCTCAGCTTCGGTTCCATCCGGGCGACCCTGGTCGAGACGTCCATCTGCAACTCTTACGGATTGCGTACGGGTTACGGTCACACGCAGGTCGAGCTCGAGGTCGGGGTCAAGGCCTTCGGGGGCCCGGAGGGGCCTGCCCCCGGGGAGTACTGGCTGAACGACTCGGACCGGCGGCTACGGCCGGCGGAGCTCGCCCGCAAGGCCGACGATTGGTGTCGGTTTGCGGACGACGTTCGACGGGGTTCGCCCGCACCGACCGGCGAAATGCCGGTTATCCTTCCTTCGGCGGTGCTGGCGGGCATCCTGCCCACGGTGGCGGGCGGGCGCCTCACGGGGTCGGCGCGCCTGCACGGGATCGCCGTCGCACCGGGGACGAAGGTCGCCTCGGAGATGGTGACGGTCCACGACGACGGGCGACTCCCCTGGGCCCCGATGTCATCTCCCGTGGACGATGAAGGCGTGCCCCAGCGCAAGCGCGTTCTGATCGACCACGGCTTGATGTCGGAGGTCCTCTACGACTCGCTCCACGCGGGCGCGTTCGCCACGAATTCGACCGGCAGTGCGTTCCGGGGGGTGTCCTCCGGCTTTCGTACGTGGTACCGATTCCTGCAGCCGCCCGGCATCGCCCCGTCCACCATCGTCGTGAGCCCGGGCGACGGAGGGAGCGATGCGGAGCTCGTCGAGCGGGCGAGGGAGGGGGTCTGGATTCAGGAGATCGGGTGGTCGTCTCCCGACCCGGTGAGCGGGGCGTTCGGGGGGGAGATCCGCCTCGGCTACCGAATCCGGAACGGAAAGATTGCCGACCCGATCCGCGGGGGCACCGTCGGTGGGTTCGTGTTCGCACCCCCGGAATCCCCGTCGCTGCTGAACCGGCTGCAAGCGATCGGGTCCACGAGCGCCTTCGTCGAGCCCGTGTCCTGCCCACCTATTCTGGTTGGAGCGCTGCCGATCGGCGGCGAACGCTAGCGACCGAAACTAGGTCGACTTGCCCGCCGGAAGCGAGAGCAGTATCGTGCGACAATGCGGGCAGCGAAGCCCCGGAAGGTTGGCGGAGTAGGTCCCTCCGAAGCCGGTCCCGACCAAGACTTCGAGCCCCTTCGGACGGAATCGGCTCGAGGTCGACTGGTGCGACCAGAACAGGCCCGAACCGTTCGTGGTGGCGACGAAGCCAGCCTCGAGCGGTCCTCCACAGACCGCGCACTTCTCCCCCGACATGTCGAACCAACCCGGTCGCGAGCCACGGGACTCGGGTATCTTTCCTTTGCGCTCCGGACGAGGAACCCGACGGGTCCCAGGGGGTGGACCGCCGTTCGAAAAAAAATACGACCCCCGTAGGGCCGGGTACCCTACGGGGGCCAGATCATCGTGAGGTTGGAGGTCAGCTCGAGAGAAACGTCCGCGACGATGTCGGCGACGACGATGTCTTCCGCGCCCACCCAGTCGGTCATGGTTCCTCCTCGAGCAGACGGACCTCGGGGCGGTGCCCTCCCGAGCGGTAGGTGGGAATCAGCCAGCTGGGCCACCCGGTGAGCGAGAAGGAGTGAGCTTGGGGGGGTGGTGCGACGGCCAGGAGTAGGTCCCGGGCGGAGACCTGGGCGGGCTCCACAAGGGGGCGCTCTGGAGGCAATCGGGGACGCTCGGCGTGCAACATTAGAGCACCTCCCCAAGGTCGGGAGGGGGAAGCCAGGGTACTCCCAGTCCGCGGGTCCGTTCCCCGTCCTGAGGACGGGAGAATTCCACCTGCCGCAGAGACTCCGCAACGATCGACTGCGCCTCGAGGCGGGAATTTCCGGTCCGGCCCTTGGATGCGGTGGGTACCTTGAGCGGGGCCTCGGACGGGGGGCTCGGAAGGCTCACCAGCGGGAAGCTGCCGATGATCACGAGGGGGCACTCACGGGGAGCGCGGTGCTTGATCCCGAACTTGCGCCCGTCATGCACCTGACCGCAAGAGGGGCAACAGTGCGACACCTCGAGCATCGCTCCGATGCCTCCGAGGTAAGCCCCGCTCTCCTGGGTCCGGCTCATGGTAATACCCCATCCTGCGAAATGCCTACTTAAACGTCTGGAGTTATTTTGTACAAAATAATTCTAAGTACTCCTACGTGACATCACCTTGTTGGAATGGGTGCACAGACCTACGTCCCCATTGAAATCCTCGATTACGTGGAGACTCACGCCCCGCCCGAGGAGTCTCCGTACGGAATCGGACAGCGAGAGCTGGCCAAGGCACTGGGTTACCATCCGTGCTCGATGTCACGACCCCTCGATTCCCTGGTCCGGGAAGGTTTCCTCACCAGCCGCCGGGGTTTGGTCCGGGAGGGGGTGCGAAGGCAGCTCACCTACCGTATTACGGAACCCGGTCGCTCGCGTCTCCGTCGGGAAACCCGACAGATCCCCTTGCTTTCGGGCGAAATTCCTCCTCCACCGCACCCTTTCCTTGGTAGGCGAGAGGAATTGCTCCAGCTCACGGACTACGCGAAGGACGGAGGAGGAATCACATTCGTGGACGGACCCCCGGGCATGGGAAAGACTGCCCTTGTTAGCCGCCACCTCAGGTCGGTCAAGCGGGGGAGAGTGCCCTTCTGGTTCCCGGTTCGGCCGGCGAGCTCTCCCCGGCAATTTGTGGGGGCCCTGACGCACGCGCTAACGTCGTTGGGCGCCCAGCAGTTGGCGTACTATACCCAGGTTCCGCGGCCGCCGGATGCACGGGAGGTCGCCGACATCGTCGCTCGTTCTCTGGGCGAGCGCCCCCTGGCCGCGGTGATCGACGACGTTCAGATGGCAAGCCCGGACATGAAGGACTTCCTCGCGGCATTCACCCGCTTTCTCGCGGGTCGAGGCAACCACCAGTTCTACTTGGTGAGCCAGATCGAACCGGCATTCCAGCCCGAGGGCGTGCCGGTGCACCGGCTGACCATCGGCGGTCTCGACCGAGTCGCAGCCCACGACCTCACCGACCGGAGAGGAGGCCTCGCCGATCGCTTTGAAGCGGTCTACCAGTCCACTCTCGGCTCCCCGCTCCTGCTCGAACTCGCGGTCTCTAACCCCGAAGTGGAAGCGAACGCGAACGCCCTTCCAACTGCGGTGGTTGCCCGGCTCTCTGAGTCGGACGTGCGCGCGGTCCTGCCGGTCGCTCTGGCGAACGAGCCGATCCCCATAGCATTCGCGAGCGAGTTTGAGGGCACGCCGGTGTCTCGACTCCTTGAACTCGAACGGATGGGGGTACTCCACCGAACCGTTCAGGGCCGGGTAGAAGTCTTGCAAGTCGTCAAGGACGCGCTCTTGTCACGGGCGGCCCCAGGCGATGAGAGGGTTGCCCACGGTCGCCTGGCGATTTATTACTCCCGGAGTCACCGGCCCGACGCGTTGCGCGAGCGGTTCCTCCACCTGGTGGAGGCAGAGTCTTGGAAGGCGGCCAGCCAGCTCCTCACCCAGCAGGAGTCCACTCTCCTCCGGCTCGGCTACTCGGAGACGCTTCGAAATTCCCTCCGCCATCTTTCGAACGTTCTTCCCAGGGGCCCGTCAAGGGTGCGTGCCCTCCAAGTTGAAGCAAATCTTTCTAGGGTCCACTCCGACTACTCCGACGCGATTTCGACGCTGCGGCGTGCGATCACGGAGGCGGGTCGAGAGCCAAGGACGACCGGGGAGTGTTTACTGTCCATCGCGGAAATGTATACTCGTCTACATCAAGTCGAGGAAGCTCGAAAGTCGTACGAGGCGGCGCGCGCAATTGGACCGGTGAGCCGCCGGCTCCAGGCCTTCCTGAAGCTCACCGAGGCACGACTCGCCCAGGCCGAAGGGCAAGATCGGCTAGCCCGTTCTCTGTACGAGGAAGCGTTCGAGCTCTGCCGCAAGGTCCGAGCCCGAGACCTGGCCCTTGAGAGCATTGCGGCCTGGTCGCGGCTCGCCGAAATTCTGAGCGGTCCGGAAGCAGCCTTGAAGCTGATCGCGGACGCGTTGCCGGAAGCGAGGGAGGCTGGCCGCATGGATGTCGCGTTCAACCTGCAACTCGTCCGCGCGCGGGCCTACACGGAGCTCGGGCAAGATCGGCTCGCCGAGGTGGAGTTGAGGTCGATTCGCGCGGAAGCCGAGACGTTGGGATACATGAGTCAGCTCACGTACGCGTTCAGCGGTCTGGCATCTCTCGCCACCGACGCCGGGCGGTGGGTCGAAGCCGCTACGTACGCGAAACAAGCAAGTGGGCTTGCCGAGCGTCTCGGGAACGACTTCGTGCTCGGGCACACACTGGCGGTCCTATGTTCGGCGGAGAACCGACAGGCGCACTCGGTTGGTCCGCCTGAATCTTCCGCCTTGGTGCGGGATGCTATTATGCACGGAGAGCGGAGTCTAGAGGTTCTTTCGAAGCTCCCTCCCTCCGACTCGCTGGTCCTGGCCAACGTCTACCTATCCGAAGTCTACGCGGACCAACGCGAAATGGCAGAGGCAAGCAAGTACTACGACCGGGCAATTGAGCTGGCGGACCGACTGCAACTTCCGTGGTTGAGGCAGCGCATCGAGGCCGATGTCCGGCCTAAGATCGCCGCGACCACGTGAAGCTGACCCGCCTTCAAGCGGGAAGCCGTCCCGAATGTCGGGAGATTCGTCTCCGCAGACGACCTACAGCTGGTCGTGCGGCATCGGGGGCAAGCAGGGCATGTAGCCGTGCATGTACGGGAATCCACCTCCGCGCCCCCGGTCCAAATGCAGTATTTAACCATCGCATTTTTCGATGGACTGCCCGGGCGAGATATACCGTCCGTATGGGTGCGCACAGGTGTGTATCAGGATTAGTTTCCTGTTTTCGAATGGGCGCGGCTCAAGTTCCACCACTCCCGGGCGAGGACCGCGGGGCCGACCCCGCGGTTCTCTATCGGTGATGTGCGCACCCGAGTCCCCCGACGCCCGGCTTCGGAGCCTCTCCGCCTGCCTTCTTGGACCGCCCGTGGAGCGCGAGATGCGAGTCCCGTATGCTCGAGCGAACCTCGGAAAAGCGAATGGCTTTGCCGACTTGTAATGGTTTCGCTCGGGGGCCGGAGATTCAACTCATCGGCGGGTGCGGCGAATCCGGACCTCGTCGCCGGACCAGTCAAAACGCAGGCGTATCCTGGGTTGCCAGCGTTTCCGGCGGTCCCAGAGGGCCGCGGCCAGCAGCGGGAGACCCACTGAGGCGTCGACATGGGCCATCGCCCGGGTAGCCGTACGGGAAATCTTTCCCCACGACTGCGCTTCATCGAGCGTGCTGCCCGATAGACCCCCCCAGTGCGGAACGTCCGTCGTGAGCTGGAGCGCGTAGAAGTGGCCCTCTCCTTCCCGGCCGAAGGCGTAATTGGCCATCACGATCCCGTCGTTGATCCAGTTCTTCGGAGTCCCGCCCCCGATGTAGACGACGGCCGTGCGGGGAGAGTGCGAGAGGATTTGGACGAGCTCGTAGTTGTCGCGGACCGCGTCCAGGATGAACCGGTCCGTTCGGTTCCGGTTCGCCTGGTAGTAGAGCGTGAGTCCGATACCGATCGAACTGTCGATGAGCGCCGGGGAAAACACCGGCACCCCCCGCCGGGCCGCGGTCGCCAGGATAGAGTTCGGGTCCGGAAATCTCGAGCCCAAGAATCCGAGGAACTCTCGGGACGAGGCCGGTCGTCGTGGGAACTGTTCGGTGATTCGTCCGATGACCCGGTCGGTATCCTCGAACTTGAGCTCGTCCACGTACGAGTCGTAGATCCGGTCCAAGTAGAGGTCCCGAAGCCGAACGTCGTCCGCGAGCGGACTTCCCATCCAGTGCCGTCCACCGACCGACTGGTAGAGGTCCTGGTACAACACCGCGCCGGTCGAGACGACGACGTCCACGAGCCCCCAGTCCACGAGGTCCCGCAGCACCTTCCTCAACCCGGCGGCGATGAGCGGGCCGGCGAGTCCGAGCAGAATGGTCGGCCGCTTCGGGTCCCGTAGCGCATTCTCCCACACCTCCAGGCATCGGCCGAGGTTGCGGGCCTGGATCGAGGTCGACTGGAACTGCTCGAGGAGACCCCCCACGCCTCCGGGTCGGGTTACGTCGACCGCTTGGACGGTTCGCTTGAGATATTCCCGTCGGCGTTTCGTGATCGAGGGAGGCACGGTCGCCCGAACCCGGTCGCCGACTTAAACGCTCCCAAGGCCGCCAACGGCCACAGCATCCGGCCGCGGAGCGACCGTTAAATCCTCGAAAAAGGGATACGAATCGGAGGTCCCGGGTGCCCGCCACACCTTCGCCGGTCCTCCGCGCCGCCCAAGGTCTTGCGGAGAACTCCGGCCGCACACTCGTCGTCGCGGGCCCCCCCGCCAGCGGGAAGTCGACGATCCTCGAGGAACTGAAGGGTCGCCTCAAGGCACAAAAGGCCCGCATCATCGAACTGCAGGGCAGCTATCGCGGACGCTCGATCCCGTTCGGCGCCCTCACCGGATTGCGACAGGAGACCCTTCCGGCGGTCCTGGCTCCGGTCGCCACCAACGCGGGCAGCAACGGCGAAGGTGCGGACGACGAGGTGGCTGTGGGCCCGGGTCCGGTCATCCCGTACTACTCGGAGCGACTCCCACGAAGCCGGCGCAGCCGGGCGGATCGTGCCCGCGGTTCGTTCCTCGGCCAGCCGGTCCGCGGCCGGTCCGCGAACGAAGGGAATCCGGGCGCGTACTGGCGCGAGCTATTGCCCGAGTTCCAGGGGGACCGGCGTCACCCCGTGGCGATCCTCATCGAGGACGGGGCGTTGTTCGACGGCGAGAGCCGCGACTTCATCGTCTCGCTTTCGCGGCGGTCCCGGCTGCGCCCCCTGTTGATCGCGATCACTCTCGACAACTCCGTACCCGGCTTCGTCCCTTGGGAGGAGGCGTTCCTGGGGCGCGCCGACGTCGACTGGGTCCGCCTTACTTCGAGCGCTCCTGACCCTCGCGAATCGCACCGGTTGAAGGCGATTTGGGATGACCTTCCGGCGGTCACCCAGCGGGTGGTCGGGTACGTTTCCCTGCTGGGAGGGAACACCGGCGAGGTCGTCCTCTCGCGCGTCGCCCGGCTCAGTTTCCCGCAGCTCGCGGAGGCCCTCCTCCCCGCGACCGAACACGGTCTCGTGAAGGTCCAGGACGGCAAGGTGCTGATCCCCCACCTCGCGTGGATTTCCCTCGTGGCCGACCAGCTTCCCGACGCCCAACGCCAAGAGATGCACCTCGACATCGCGAACGCTCTCTCCGCGCTGTCGCTCGAGCCGAACTTTGCCCGCCGTGTCGAAGTGGCGCGGCATTACCTCGCGTGGTACCCCGGCCCGATGGCGCTCCGTCACCTTTTCGAGGCGGCCGAGCTCGGGCTCGAGTTCTCCGCCTTCGATACCGCCGAAGAACTCCTTTCGGAAGCGATTGGCTGTCTCGGAACCTTACCTCCGACCGAGCGGAGTTCACTCGAGCCGGAGCTGCGGCTGCTGCATTCCGAAGCTCTCTTTTGCGCGGGGCGACCCAGCGAGGCGGAGGCCGAGCTCCGCGAGGGGGTCGATGTGGCGCTCCACGCGAACCTGTCGGCCCAGCTGCTCGCGGAGTGGGTCGAGCCCCTCATCCTCGTAATGCGGGCCGTCGGGCCGAGGCCTTCGCTCGCCACCACCCTGATGGAGCTCGCCGAGCGCTGTCATGATTCCGACGTGGTCGACCTGGAGGTCCTGTTCGAGGCGATGATCGCGGAGTTCCACTACGAGCGGAACTTCAAAGAGGAGGCCCGCGAGGAATCGCATCGGGCCGCGCGCCTTGCCCGACGTCTGCCCGACAGTCACCTCCAAGCGGTCGCCCTGCTCGCCGTGGGGCTTTCCCGCGTGGAAGGAGCGCCGGACGAGCAGGAGCTGGCCGCGAAGTTCTTGAGGGCGGCGCGCACGCTCCTCGGCCGGGCGCGGCGGTGGGAGCTCGACTATCTCGCCGAGGACATCGAGGCGAGGCTCCTTGAAGCCCGAGGTGACCTGGCCCGCGCGCGCGAGCTCCGGGAACGAAGCCTGCCGGGCGTGCAGCGCGCCAAGCTGCCCGAGGTCGAGCTGTACCACCTCCTCGGCATCGCCGAGGCGCACCTCAACCGAGGTTCGATCCGGCCCGTCTCGGACGTGCTCACTCGTGCGCGGGCGATCGTCGAGACCCTGCACCTCATTCCCCCGTCGCCGGGGTTACTCCGCCTCTGGATGCTCGAAGGACGGTACCAGGCGTTCAACGACGCGCTCGATGAGGCGCGCGACCGCTGGGAAGCGATCGCGGACGAGCCGACCGGGGACTCGATCCCCCGCCTGCGTGCCGAGGCGCTTGTACGGCTCACACTGATGGCGTACGCGGATCGCCGGAGTGACGACGCCGTCGAGCTCACGCGCCAACTCGCGGCGCTTGACGTGCGCGCGGCGCTGCCGTCCGGGTCCGAGAGGTGGATCGACGACCTCGAGCGCCGGGCCCCGCACAGCGACCATGGAGCGAGCCTACTCCCCCCGATGTCCCGGGGGCTAGAGCGGACCGAGAAGCCCGACGGTGGGGAACGCGGACGGCGCGAGGCCGTAGGCGATGGTCACCGCGCCGACGATGACCAGCACCACGACCACCAACCGGTGCAACAGCCGGGGATCGAGGCGACCCGCGAGCCGTGAGCCCAGAAAGCAGTCCCAGCCCGCTACCACGACGAGCGCGAAGGCCCCGGCGAACAGCACGATGAGCCAGCCGAAGTCGGCGACGAACACGATCTGGAAAATCATCGTCGTGTCCCCCAGCTCGAGCAGGAAGATCGTGGCGAAGGCCGTCAGGAGCGCGGTCCGCGGCGTGCGGGGGAGTCGGTTCGGATCCTCGGAATCGGGGTGGAAGTAGAGCCACACGGCGTAGCCGATCAGAAACAGCCCGCCGGCGACGCGCAGGAGGCCGATCCGCCCGGGTCCGAGCAGGTCCGCAAGGGCCGAACCGACGGTGACGCTCACGGTGCTCGTGAGGACGAAGGCGATGGCGGCACCCACCCAGTTCTGGAGCGGGTGGGAGCGGGCGGCGAGGGCGATCAGGGCAAAACTGGTCCGGTCGAACACCTCGAGGACGGCGATCACCGCGAAGACGACGGCGAAACCTCCCAGCCACCCGAGGTCCACGCCCGCGTCACCTCGGTCACGCGAGGTGCTGGAGGAAACTCTCGACCCGCCGCTCGCAATAGGCGCACGCCAACACCACCGGCCGACGTTCGACCACCTCGAACTCGCTTTCGACAGGTTCCGGCTGGTTGGTGATGCAGTTGGGGTTGGGGCACTTCAAGATCCCCACGATACGGTCGGGGAGGTCGACCGAGCGCTTCTCCTGGACCTTGAAGTCGCGGATGATGGAGATGGTCGCCTGAGGGGCGATGAGCGCGATCGCGTTCACCTTCCGGGGCGAGAGCTCCATGTTCTCGACCTTCACGATGTCCTTCCACCCGAGCTTCCCCGAGCGCACCCGGATCGCGACGCTGACCGTTGAGTCCTTGTCGAGCGACTGGACGTTGATGATCCTCAGGACGTCGAGCGCGAGCCCGCTCGTGATGTGGTCGATGACCGTCCCGTTCTTGATCGGGGTGATCTTGAGCTCGCGGACCATCGCCTACCCCTCCTTCCTCGCGTTGCCCAAGACGGCGTTGAGGAGCGCCATGCGCACCGGAACCGCGAGGAACGCCTGGCGGAAGTACGCGGCATGCGGAGTGTCGTCGACCTCCGGTGAGATCTCGCCCGCGCGCGGCAGCGGATGCATGACGATGAGACGCGACTTGGCGTCGCGCAGCAACTCCGCGTCGATCCGGTACGACCCCGCGACGCGGCGATAATCCGCCTCATCGGGGAACCGCTCCTTCTGGATCCGGGTCACGTAGAGCACGTCGGCGTCGCGGACGGCCCGACGGATATCGGGCTCGGTGGAAACCTTACCGCCCATGCGCTCGAGCCGCTCGAGCACCTCGTCCGGGAGCCCGAGGGTCGAAGGCGAGGAGAGGATCACCTCGCTGTGGAACAGCGCGAGGGCGTGGGCGAGCGAGTGGACCGTTCGCCCGTACTTGAGGTCGCCCAGGAGCACGACCTTGAGGCCGCTCAACGTCTCGAACGCCTCTTGCATCGTCGCGAGGTCGAGCAGCGTCTGCGTCGGGTGCTGGCCCGCCCCGTCGCCAGCGTTGATCACCGGACGGTCCGAGGCGCGGGCGGCGAGCCGCGCCGACCCTTCGTTCGGGTGGCGGATGACGATCGCTTCGGCGTAGCCCGAGAGCATCCGGATCGTGTCGTAGAGGCTCTCGCCCTTGCGCATGGACGAGGCGGCCGCGTCCGCGATCGTGACGCAGCTTCCCCCGAGCCGCTGCACCGCGGACTCGAACGATAGCCGGGTCCGCGTCGACGGCTCGAAGAACGCCATCGCGACGATCTGGTCGTCGAGGGGATGCATCACTTTCTTCCCCTCGGCGTAGGGCACCATCTTGCGGGCCGATGCCAGGACTTCCTCGATCTCTTCCCGAGAAAGGTCTCGGATGGAGATCACGTCGCGGCCGTGGAGCGACATCTGGCGCATGAGGGGTGGGTACGCCTTAAGACATTCTGCCGGGGCGCCCGCCCGCGCGTCGGCCGACGGGTCGTGGCGGGAGAATCCGGGAATATTGGAACAGCCCCCGGGGTCGATTTTCCGGAAAGCTCCGAAGCCGGCCGCTCTACTTGGCCGGAGGAGGACCGTGTCGAACCACGAGAACCGGACAGTGGGCGGAGTTGACCAGCCCGGAGGAGACACTCCCGAGCAGGAGGCGGCGGCCGGGCGTGAGGCCCCGCGAGCCGACGACTACGAGGTCCTGAGGATTTCGGCCGAGGTAATCGAGCAGCGACTCGAGCACTTCACCGTGCAGTGTGATGGGCTCCACCAGCCGTGCGCCTCGAGCCAGGGCGACCGCGCGCATCTCTTCGAGCATGGCGGCGAGCGTCCGACCGTCGGCACCGATGGGCACCAGGGCCTCGAGTCGTGAATCCGAATCTCGCCGCGCGGAGGGTCGGACGATGGCGATGGTGAGGGTCGATTGGAATCGACCCGCGATTTCGCTGGCGACCTGCACGGCGCGGCGCGCGTGCACGGACCCGTCAAACCCCACGAGGATTCGATCGAACATCGACCGCTGCTTACGGTATGGAGTCGTCCCTATAGAGCGTGACCCCGCCGCCGGCGGACGGCGGCGGGGAGAGCCCGCCTCACTCTGAGGAGACTCCCCCGGCCAAGGCCCGACTTTCGGGGTCCGGCGGGGACGCCGGGAGACGGTGACTCTCCAACAGAAGGCCGATCAGCGCGAGCAGGCCCGCCAGAACCGCCCCCACGCCGAAAATCCAGGTGAACGCCGATCCGCTGGGAACGGTGAGTGTGGCACCGGACGGCGGGAGGGAGATCGTCCGCGTGAACGTTGCTAGAAACGTGGCGACCATGACCGGACCCGCGCTGGCCCCCAGGTCCTGGAACATTTCGGTCATTCCCATGTGAATGCCGGACTCCCCGTGATGGGTGGAGATCGCGATGACGTTCGTCACCGATACGAGGACGGTCACGAGGCCGACGAAGGTGGGGACAGCTTCGACCACGAGCTCGAGGTAGGTCGCATGATAGACCAGGAGGAGAAGGAACCCCGCCAGGGATGTGACCGCCCCTAGCAGGACGAACGGGCGGGGCCCGAACCGGGCGATGCCCCGGCCCACCAGAGGGGCGGCCACGAACATGCTCATCGTGGTCGGGATGCTCGCAAGTCCGAACGCGAGGACGCTGTCGCCCAGCCCGACCACGGGGAATTCGACCAGCACGGTGAGGACGACGAACGCCGTGAAGAGACCGAATCCCACGATCAGCGCCCCGAGGTAACTCAACGAGATGTTCCGGTGCCGGAGGCGATCTAGGTCGATGATCGGCTCCGGGGCGCTCCGTTCCCAAACCACGAAGGCAACCCCGAGTGCGACCGCGATGCCAAAGAGCTCGGGCACCCCGAACGGGACATTACCGAGCGCACGTCCGTCGAGCCGCGTCCAGCCCCAGGTCGGCCCGAGGGTGAGCCCGACCAAGAGGGCCGCGATGGCTCCGCCCAAGAAGGCCGCCCCCGGAAAGTCCATCCGCCCCCCAGTACCCAGATGCGTATCCGGGAGCCACAACGCGGCGAGGATGGGCAGGACGACCGCGAACGGCCAGACGGACGCGTACGCGATTTGCCAGCCCGTGTTCTGGATTAGCCAGGCCCCACCGACGAGGCCGGTCGCGGCCCCGGCCGCGAACATCGACGCGATGAGTCCCTGGGCCGGAGCTACCTCGTGCCGGGGCAGGCTCTCGGCGACCATCGCGAGGGCGAGCGGGAACATCGCCAAGCCGAGGCCCTGGACCCCGCGCACTCCAATCAACAGATAGATGGCATTGCTCCGGCTCAATCCAAAGAAGGCGCCGATCTCGGGGGTGACCGGAGCAAGTCCGACCGCCAGCGCGTAGACGCCCAGCACCACCGCAAGAACTCGACGCTTGCCGTAGAGGTCGCCGAGTTTCGCGAACAGCGGAGTCGCGCACACGCCGACGACGAGGTAGGCCGAGAGAACCCACGCGACGGTCGTGTACGGCGCGTTCCCGAAGAACGACGACAACTTCGGAAGAGCGGGAACTAGCATGGTTTCGATGAAGTTCACGAGGAGCGCCGCCGCGGCGAGGAGCGCGAGCGTGCGGGTCGGCCGGGTCCTCGACGGACTCGCGGAAGTTCGGTTTAGCTCATTCTCGGACCGGGTCTCGGGGCGGGGCGTCATCGTAGCGGTCCAGGGCCCCGCGTAACGTCAACCCCGTGGCGGCGGCAACCGCAAAACCGGAACCGGACCCGAACGCCCTTCCGATTTGGTCGAACAAACTCAAAAAACCCGAAACCTATCGCTCCCGGCGCATGGCACCCGAGCCGGTCTCGCTTATCCCTCGCCCAGCCGACATCGACATGGACATCATCCGGGAGATGTACCACTCTCGTGCGGTCACGATCGCCGGGATGGACCCCCGCCTCAATGCGACTCGGATCGCAGAGCGGCTCGGCGTAAGCCGGGCGCGGGTCGACGCGCGCATGAAGGAATGGACGCGACATGGATTGCTCCGGCGGTTCGACGTCTGGCCGAACCCGGCTCTCTTCGACCGCATCGGGGCGACCGTGGACGTGCGCGTGCGGGACCGGTTCGAGAAGGAAGACGTGCTCTCCCGGGTCCGGCTGATCGACGGGGCGGTGGGCGGCGGAGATTTCGTCGGGGAGTGGATCACCGTCCAGTTCATTGTACCGCGGGAAGCCGATGCCCAGCGGACCGCGAAGCTCCTCCGAGAGCTATCGGGCGTGGCCGAGGTCAGCCCTCCGGTGCCGTGGATCCGCCTCGAACCCAAACGTCCGCTCTCCGCGCTCGATTTGCGGATCATCCGCGTCCTGCGAAAATATCCGACCGAGCGGCTCTCGACGATTGCGCGACACGTCGGGATCTCCACCCGGACCATGACCACCCGCTACGGCCGCCTCGTCGAGGATCTCGAGGTCTGGTTTGTACCCGTTCTTGATTTCCGCGCGCTTGCTCAACCGGTTCTAGCGGTCAACCTCGGCCTGAGGGAGGGCGCCGACCCGACGCTGCTTTCCCATGCGGTCCGAAAGAACTTCCCACAGTCGCTCGAGTTCCTCCGGGCGCCGTTCGGGCCCGCCCTTCCGGAGCGGACCCGCGTGTACTTCCTCCTCATCCCGTCCACGGCCCGGGTCGAGGACGCGGAACGAACGCTACGGAGCCTGCCGGGGGTAGAGACCTCGGAAGCGCTGTTGATGATACGGATGTTCTCGTTCCCCGAGGCGTTTGACCGATTGCTCGCCGAGGAGAGGAGGCGGTAGCCGGCCGGCGAGAGAAGGCGCAGGTTCGCAGGCTTTCGAGCGATACCGGCGGATTGAGGGCGATAGCGTAGTGTCCCGCCTCAGATTGGCGGAACGGACCGCACGCCGAAATGTCGAGCTCGCTCGTGCGCTATCCCGTGTGGGGAGAGGAGAGCGCCTTCGACGAGGCCTCCGCGCTCGTCATCACGGGAACGATTTCGAAGTCCATCAGGTCCTTCCAGTGGGTCGTCCACGATTCGAAAAGAGAAGGGTCTTCACATTCCATGACCTGAAAGCAACGGTCGAAGTTGGTCTCGATCCAGCTGCCTACGTAACGAAGGCCCTCCGGCTGCATTCTACCATGCTCGTGGAATCGTTCGTAGATTGACTTGGCCGCTCGGTTCTTGAACCGTTCAATCACCATGAACAACATCGTTGTCGCCGGAACCGGGAAGTCCGCTCGTTACGAAAAGCTGTCGGGAGCGCCCAACGACGATTCCAACCGGGGGGGCCGCGTGACTCACTTCGATGGAGCCGCCGGCGGGCTGTCCACTGGATAGTCAGGGATTTTCATACTCCTTGTCGGAACTTGGGCGGGGTAACCGTCGAGGACCACCGTTGCGCGTCGAAGCCGCGGGCCCCGCCAACCGGCGCTTCCGTGATTAGTTTCCGAGGAACAGGCTCTTTATCAGCCGTTGACCTAGGGCACTTCGTGGGGATGGATCCCCGAGCATGGTCACTGGCGCCCCCGAACGTGGTGACCCACTACCTCTGGCCCGCTAAGGGGCCGCTCCGGGGGGTCGTGCTACTGTTCGCCGCCCTCCTGTTCCTCTTTGGGTTGGCTGC
>Ga0187782_10000536_pt1 | contig 25824 bp, 17 predicted proteins | sample 0715_SJ02_MP15_2_FD_132454 | JGI IMG/M metagenome (GOLD analysis project Ga0187782, IMG submission 132454) | Tropical peat soil microbial communities from peatlands in Department of Meta, Colombia - 0715_SJ02_MP15_20_MG | ecosystem: Environmental > Terrestrial > Soil > Wetlands > Peat | place... | reverse complement strand
CAGCATCCGCACCGGTTCGAAGATCTGCCGGTAGCCCAGCCACACTTCTATCGCCGTCAGGACGAGCAGTGCGCCCCAAACCCAGAAGTACTTGCCTTTGCTGTCTTCGTGCACCGCTACATCGTGCATAGTTCCCTCTCTTGCGTTTTGTCATCCTGAGCAGCGCGCTTTTTGCGTTGCGAAGGATCTGGGCGCGCCGGGCGATGCGTCGCGCTTTTTGCGACGCAATAAACGCGCGCTTGGCGCGCATCCCTGCAACAACGGCCTCACAACGACAGCGGGGCGGTATGTTTTCTGTGGCACTTTCCGTCGGGTGACTCGACGCTTGCAAGCAAGCGCCGAGGCCCTCCCGGATGTTATCCGGCACACTGCTCTGCGGAGTTCGGACTTTCCTCCCCGCCCATTCTCGTCAGGTCCAGGAAAAACCTGGGTGCCCCATGTCTCGCCAGCCTTTGCGAGACGTGGGATTCCTGGATCTCACCAGAATGGGCGGAGCGACCGTCCGGTCCGGCTGCCTACTTCATCATTATAAGCGAGGGGCTGCCGAATTCGGGCTCCGGGCTTTGGGCTCCGGCGATCGGCTTATGAAAAAACCTCGAATTCAGCGCGCTTGCTCTAGGCCCATCGCTGATCGCTCGATTTCTGAAGTCCGCCGGCGGAAGCCGGAGGCCGATCCCGAAGGCCGCCTCACCTCGGCTTGTCCGAATTCGACATATCGAACAATACCTTCCACGTTCCGGCTCGTTGTTTCCTCCACACCATCAGATACTTCCCCGTGTCGGAAATCTTCTTCCCCGATGCGTCACGAAAGCTCATGCGGTAACGGCCGCTGGTGTAGCCCAGTTCGCCCGAGCGGGCTACGTCTACCTTCCTGGGGCGCCATGAGATCTTGTAATCCCGCAGCGTGAATGACTGCGCAATAAACCTGGATAAGCGGCTTCTCCCCGCGAGATTGGGGCGGTTGGGCGCCAGCATTGCTCCTTCTTTGTCGTAGAACGCTGCCGCTTTCTTTGCATCCTTCGCCCGATAAGCGCGCAGCCAGGCCCCGTCAGCCGCCCGCAATGCCGCGACGGCCGCCCGGTATGCGCTTTTTGCCCTGCCAGGCTCGGCGCGCCTGCTCACCGTTTTCCTGCGCCTCCGCATTTCCCTTTGCCGCCGCAGGAGTCTATCATTTCCTTTGCCACTGGGGGAATCAGTCAATCCAGAAGCGCGCCGGAGTCTGACCGCCGGAGCCCGAATGCCTGTAGCCTGAAATGAACATCGCCGAAGCCATCAGAATCGCGCTCCAGTCGCTATGGGCGAACAAACTGCGTTCGGTGTTGACGTTGTTGGGGGTCGTGATCGGGGTGGCTGCTGTCATTGCTGTCGTAACCTTCGTTTCCGGCATCAACGACTACGTCGCAAAAAAAGTCTTCAATCTGGGCGCGGACATTTTCATTATCTTCAAAGTCTCTCCCGCGGTCACCAATATCGATCACTTCCTCGAAGGCGAGAAGCGCAAAGACCTCATCCTGGAGGACTATGAGACGGTGCGCGATGCCTGCCGCCATTGCGAGCTGGTTGCCGCCTCGACGCGCGATGAAGGCGGCAAGGTAAAGTACGCCGAACAGTCCATCAGCGATACCACCATTCGCGGCATTACTCCGGGGATGGCCACGATTCTCGACGTCGACCTGGGATCGGGCCGCATGGTGAACCAGACGGACGTCGATAATCGTTCTCCCGTGGTGGTGGTGGGAACCGACATTGTCGAGCACCTGTTGCCCGGAGTGGACCCCCTCGGCAAGGAAGTGAAGGTCGACGGCTGGCCTTATCAGGTGATCGGCGTAGCTAAAAAGAAAGGCAAGACTCTGGGCCAAAGCGCCGACAATTTTGTCATGATTCCCATCAGCGCCGCCATGAAGCAATACGGATCGCACAATGCCACGCTCCGAATCTACGGAAAAGCCGGCAGTGCAGGCGTGCCTCTTAACGAAGCCATCGATGAAGCGCGCGCCGCCCTGCGCGCGCGGCGTCATGATCAACTCGGCGCTGACGACAGCTTCGACATTGAAACCAACGCCAGCCTGGTGGGCATCTGGACCAGCTTCAGCCAGACGTTTTTTATCGCCACCATCGGCATTGCCGCCATCTCGCTGGTGGTGGGCGGCATCGTGATCATGAACATCATGCTGGTGTCGGTGACCGAGCGCACCCGCGAAATCGGCATTCGCAAGGCGCTGGGAGCGCGGCGCGATGATGTTCTGCTCCAGTTTCTGATCGAGGCAGTCACGTTGGCGTTGCTGGGCGGCGTCATTGGCGTGCTTTCAGGCGTGACTATTGCATTCAGCGTTACGGCGTTGATCGGGATGCCCTCGGCCATCAAGCTCTGGGCCGTGGCAGCGGGGCTTGTGGTGGCCGCCAGCGTGGGTATTTTCTTCGGTGTCTATCCCGCGCAGAAAGCCGCGCGGCTTGACCCGATCGTGGCGCTGAGATTTGAAACGTGACATTTTGCGATTGTGCGATCAGGTGATTGTGTGATTGAAGATTAGATCCTTACTCTTCAATCGCCCAATCACCCAATCGCTCAATGACTCAATCCCGATGATTCACAGAGACGAATTTGCCGAGATTGTGCAGATGGCGACCGACACCATCCGCACGAACAAGCTGCGCTCGTCGCTGACGGTGCTGGGCATCGTCATCGGCGTCGCCGTGGTTATCGGCGTCTCCTCCATCGGGCGCGGTCTCGACGACAACGTGCGCGACCTGGTCTCGAGCATCGGTTCCGACAACCTCTTTGTGTATCACCTCGACCCGATCATTTTCGGCCGTCCCACCGAAGAAATGCGAACCCGTAAGAAGCTCAGCTTCGAAGATGCTGAGGCCATCCGGCAATTGCCCCGCGTGAAGGCGGTCTCCGCCGGCCTGCGCTTCTTCCGTCCTGAATGGGGCGTCGGCACCTACGCCGTAAAATATGGGGATCGCAAGGTCAAGAACACGATCCTCGAGGGCGAAACGGCTTCAGTGAAGGATGTTTACGATCTCCCCATGGCTGAGGGAAGATGGTTCACCGAAGCGGACGACGAGCACCGTGCCACGGTGATTGTTCTCGGCCACGATACCGCCGAGGAGTTGTTCCCGGTAGAGAGCCCCTTGGGGAAAGAAATCAATATCGACGGCCGCTTGTTCGAGGTGGTCGGAACCGTCCAGAAGATCAAATCCGTCTTTGGCAGCGGAAAGAATGCCGAGGATAACCGTATTTTTTTCCCGCTGACTACTTTCCGTACCCTGCATCCCGAAATCAAAGATTTCTGGATCAGCGCCAAAGCAACTTCTCACGACGATCTGCCCAAAGCCATCGATGAGGTTCGCGAGTTGCTACGGCGCCGGCGCAAAGTCCCCAACGACAAGCCCGATAACTTTGCCATCATGACCTCCGACTCGGTTTCCGATATCTGGAACCAGCTTACCGGCGCTCTGTTCATTGGCATGTTCGCAATTTCCAGCGTAGGCCTGATCGTGGGCGGCGTGGGCGTAATGAACATCATGCTGGTCAGCGTCACCGAGCGCACGCGCGAGATCGGCGTGCGTAAGGCCATCGGCGCCCGCAAGCGCGACATTCTCCTGCAATTCACTCTGGAAGCGATCATTCTGACGGCCGTCGGCGGCGTGGTGGGGATTCTGGTGGGTGGGGCGATCTCCGGTGCCATTCCCTTGCTGTGGCCATCGCTACCCGCCCATATGTCGATGTTCTGGACGGTCTTTGGCTTCACCTCGGCTGCGGGAGTCGGCCTGGTCTTTGGCATCTATCCCGCGTGGAAAGCCGCCAACCTGGATCCGATCGAGGCCCTGCGTTACGAATAAGCGCGGCGATGTTGGGGTGGCGCAGCGCTTCCAGCACTGCGATAATCTCTCATTCCCGCACTCGGCTTGAGCCGCCGAGGTAAGGACGCTAGTGGTGCAGTTTGCTTGTCATCCTGAGCAAGCCCCCTTTGCGCAGCGAAGGATCTGGGCGAGCCGCGCGGTGCGGCGCGTTCTTCGCGCCGCAATAATCGCGCGTTTGGCTCGCTTCCTTGCCGAACTGCACCACTATCGTAAGGACGCATGCATTCCATCCTCCACATAGTCCTTCTGATTTCCCTCCTGGGTACCATCTCGAGCGCACTCTACTATTTTCTTTGTCTTTGGTCCGCCGCAAACTTTCTGCGCGAAAGTCAACCCCCAATCGACTCTGCTCTGCCTCCTGTTTCCATCCTCAAACCGCTCAAAGGCATCGATCCCAAAATGCTTGAGAGCTTCCGCAGTCACTGCCGCCAGGACTATCCGCAATACGAAATCATCTTCGGCGTGAGCGATGCCGGCGACCCCGCGATCGAGATCGTAAGAAATTTGCAGCGCGAATTTCCGCAACTAGAAATCCAACTAATCGTCTGCCCCAAAATTCTGGGCGCCAACACCAAGGTAAGCAACCTCGCGCAGATGTTGCCCGAAGCGCGCTTCGACCACCTGATCGTCAATGACAGCGATATTCGGGTTGCTCCCGGCTACCTGCGCCATGTGATCACTCCGCTCGCCGATCCGCAAATCGGAATGGTCACCTGCCCTTACCGCGGGATTGCGGGCCCAACCCTTGGCTCGCGCCTGGAGAGTTTAGGCATCAGCACAGACTTCTTCCCCGGCGTCTTTGCCGCGCGCAAACTCGAAGGCGGCATTCGCTTCGCTTTCGGCTCCACGCTTGCCTTTCGCCGCCGCGAACTGGAAAAGATCGGCGGCTTCGCCGCCATCGCCGACCACCTTGCCGACGATTACGAACTGGGCAAACGCATCGCGGCTCTCGGCCTGACGGTGAAACTGTCCGGCATGGTGGCCGAAACATTTCTTCCCCCTTACAGTCTTGGCGCGTTCTTTGCGCACCAGCTGCGCTGGGCCCGCGTGGTGCGCGATGCGCGCCCCGCCGGCTATCTCGGCCTGGCTTTTACTTTCGGAACATTCTGGGCGCTGTTGGCAGTGCTGGTAAGTTGGGGAGCAGTTTGGGCCTGGGCCGCGCTGGCTGTCACTTTGCTGCTTCGCCTGGGGATTGCACTGGCCGTGGGCCGGCATGTTCTCCATGACCGCCAGATCCTGAAAGACGCTTGGCTGATTCCGCTGCGCGATCTGCTCGCAGTTGTGGTTTGGATGGTAAGCCTGTGCGGACACACCGTCACCTGGCGCGGCGAGCTCTTCTGCCTCAAAAATGGCAAGCTTAGCCGGATCCCGCCGTAGCTGCGACCGACGGCACGGGCCTCGCCTGCAATACCGGAACCGCATTGCCGTCATGATCGAGCACTGTCCGCACTTTTCCCGCCAGCTGTTTTAGCGTGAAGGGCTTCTGGAGAAAGTTGTTTCCCAATTCGGCCACGCGATGATCTTGCACTGTCTTGCCGGCATAACCCGATACAAAAAGCACCCGGGTTTCGGGACGCATCGCCTCCAGTGCTTTGGCCAGTTCGCCTCCGCTCATGTGCGGCATGACCACATCGCTGACCGCAAGATGGATCGCGGCCGCATGATTCCTGCTGATCGCCAAGGCGTCGGCGCCATCGCGCGCTTCCAGCACCGTGTATCCGCGCAAGCGGAGAAATTCGGCGGCGGCGCGGCGCAGCGCCTCTTCATCCTCGACCAGCAGCACGGTCTCCGTGCAAGTGCGCACGTTTTCAGCCCCTGCATCCGGTACTTCGACCGCCGGCTCCGTTTCTTTCACGCATGGCAAATAAATCTTGAAGGTCGTGCCCAGGCCGACTTCGCTGTAAACCCAGACGTATCCATGATTCTGTTTCACAATCCCGTAGACCGTCGCCAGGCCCAGGCCCGTGCCTTGTCCGGAGGGCTTGGTGGTATAGAACGGCTCGAAGATGTGCGGGAGGTGATCGGCGGGAATCCCGCATCCTGTGTCGGTGACGGTCAACACGACATAGCGGCCGGTGGGAATGATCGCCCGCTTGCGCTCCACGTAGGCCTCATCCAGGTACGCGTTGGAGGTTTCAATGGTGAGGCGGCCGCCCTGCGGCATGGCATCGCGCGAGTTGATGGCCAGATTCATCAGAATTTGTTCGATCTGCACCGGATCGAATCGTACCCGCCCCAGCCCTTCGCCCGCCACGAAGTTCAGTTCAATATCTTCCCCGATCAGCCGGTGTAGAGTTTTGGCGATGCCACTGACCGTGGGGTTCAGTTCAGCCACCCGCAACGCCTGCGGTTGTTTGCGGCTGAAAGCCAGCAGTTGCCGCGTCAACTCCGTGGCCCGCCGGGCGGCGGCGAGAATTTCCTGGATTCGCCCTTGCGTCGTGCTCCCCGCTTCCACGTTATCGAGAGCCAGTTCCGAATAGCTGGTGATGATGGTGAGCAGATTATTAAAATCGTGGGCGACGCCTCCCGCCAGGCGGCCGACGGCATCCATTTTTTGCGACTGCACCAGTTGTGCCTCGATGCGCAGGCGTTCGCTAAAATCGCGGAGATTCGCGACGTAATGCGTGATGCGCCCCTCGGTGTCCCATATCGGACTGACTCGCTCGTCCGCGTAGTACACCTCGCCGTTCTTCTTGCGATTCACGACGATCCCGCGGTTGGCATCGCCGCGAATCGTTTCCCACAGCTCGCGATACAGCAGCGGCGCCTGCTGCTCCGACCTCAACATGCCCTGCGGTTTGCCCTCGACATCTGCCTGCGAATATCCGCTTAACATTTCGAAAGCATGATTCACGTACTCAATAACGCCCGCGCTATTCGTCACAAATACCGGATCGGCCGACTGCTCGACCGCGCAGGAAAGCGTGCGCACGTTGTGCTCGGCGAGTTCTTGCTGGCGCTGGATTGCGTGCAGACTGACCACGCACCGCACCGTGCGCATCAGGTTGGCGCCGGTCAGCTCCGATCTTTCGATGCAATCGAAAGCCCCGGCCTCGATGATCTCGGCTACGTCCTTTTCGTCGGCATGTTCAGTTAGCAGAACGAACGGGAGCGATCCCCAATTGCTCTGCACCTCAGCCAGCAGCTCGATAGCGGCCGAATTGCCGGTCTCGTGCTCAAACAACACCAGGCCATAGTCGGCGTCTTGCAGCAGTGCCTTCGCTTCGGCGGGCGACTGCGCATGATCGAGTTGCGCCTGCAAGGTCTTCTGGTGCCGCTGGAGGATTTCCCGAACCAGATAGAAATCTTCTTCGCGCTTCCCAACCAGCAGGACTCGCAGAAACGAGGGCGCGACTTGGGTCAGGATTGACAGGGGGAGAGTTTCTCCTACCCTTGGCACATCGGAAAGTTGCGCGGAGGGCGTTGCGCGGGCGAGATAGCCGCTCGTTAATGGGAAGGGAAAAGAATCCCGATTTGGGCGCCGATTCAATCCGGAACCGCCGCCGCGAAAAAATTTCTTGGCCCGGGAATGATCTACCCTCTCGGGACAACCCTTTTTCCTGTTAACCAACTCCCACATCCAGCGTCTAATGCCCTAAGCCTGGGCGTAAGAGGATACGCCCCGGGAAGTGTGGGAACTGCGGCCGGGTTTTCTGCGTATTGAACAAAGAGTCAGAGTGTGCGTGGGAGGCTATATGCAGGTTCAGTCGAGCGCCAGCGAGATCAAGCCCGCTAATGGGCATGTCGAGGAAGTGGTCCGGCAGGCCCACCAGGAACTGCGGCAACTACTGCAACAGCGCGCCGAGGTGATGCGCCGCATCGGTACCATCAAGCAGACCATCGCCGGCCTGGCCAATCTGTTTGGCGACGGCGTCTTGAACGATGAATTGCTCGAGCTGGTGGATCGCAAGAGCAGCGGCCGCCAGCCCGGCTTCACCAAGGCCTGCCGCATGGTTCTGATGGACGCCAACCGCGCCCTCAGCGCCCGCGACGTCTGTGACCGCATCCAGCAGAAGTCCCCGCCCATGCTGGCCCGCCACAAAGACCCCATGGCCTCGGTCACCACCGTGCTCAACCGCTTGGTGGCTTACGGAGAGGCCAAAGCTGTCTCTCTCGACAACGGCCGCCGCGCTTGGCAGTGGGTCGCCGAATCGACCGAACCAGCCAAGCTACCGGTATCAGCCTAAAGAGATCTCACAGTTTTGCCATGCTTATCTTTTGGGTGGCGCAGCGCTTCCAGCACTGCGATAAAGACTGCTCTGCGAAATCGGGGCTCTAGCCCCAGAGGTGCTTACTCCAGCGGCAACAGCATCCCCTTTTCCAAATGCCGGGTCACGTGCGCATACGACGCCGCATGGGGATCGTGCGTCACCAGCACGATCGTCTTGTGAAAATCTTCATTCAGCCGCTTCAGAATCTCCAAAACCTCGGTCGCGGAGTGGCTGTCCAGATCGCCCGTGGGTTCGTCGGCCAGCAACAGCGTCGGATCGCTCACAATCGCTCGCGCAATCGCCACCCGCTGCTCTTGTCCTCCGGAAAGCTGCTTGGGAAGATGGTTCACTCGGTCCTCCAGGCCGACCAGCTTCAGCGCCGTCATTACGTGATCGCGCCTCTGCTGCGGATTCAGCTTGGTCAGCAGCAGCGGCAGCTCCACGTTCTCAAACGCGGTCAGCACCGGGATCAGATTGAACGTCTGGAAGACATAGCCGATGTGCTCGTTGCGCCAGTGCGCCGCCTGGGCATCGCTGAAGCGGAAGATATTCTGGTTCTGCACCAGCAATTCGCCCGCCGTCGGCTTGTCGATGGCGGCAATCATGTTCAGCAGCGTGGTTTTGCCCGAACCCGAAGGCCCCATCAGCGCCAGAAACTCTCCCCTTGCAATGTCGATTGACACATCGTCGAGCGCTTTCACTTCAAAGGCGTCGCGCTTGAAAACCTTGGTTACGCCCCGCGCCTGCACCACCACCGCTCCGGTTGCCACTTGCTTGTCCATAACTGTGCTCATGATTGTCCTTTAATCTTGATTTTGTCGCCATCCTTCAAATCCTGCGGACCGTTGCTGATCAGGTTTTCGCCGCCCACCAGCCCATTCACCAGAAAGCCGTCGCTGCGCTGGCTCAACACCTGGACCTCGCGCATGTGCGCCTTTCCCTCAAACGCGATGTACACCACTTTCTTGCCGTCATGATCCCGCAAAGCGTTTGAGGGCACGAACGCTCCGTTCGCTTTTGTGCCTTTGGTCTTGGGATCATCGGCCAGAAACTTCACCGTGGCGTTCATCTCCGGCCGCAAATACTCATCCGGATTCAGCACCTGCACCTTGACTTGCACCGTGGCCTTTTGCCGGTTGGCTTCCGGCGAAATCTGCGCGATCTCTCCGTTGTACTTGCGATCGGGATACGCATCGGTCGTAACGATGCCCTTCTGTTTCGGACCCAGGCGCGCGAAATCCGCCTGCGCGATATCCAGTTCCACCTGAATATCGTTCAAATCCGCCAGACTTACCACAGACCCCTGGGGTCCGCCAGCGGCGGCGCTGGCAAACTGCGCAGTAATCAACTCGCCCTTTTCGGCGGTGCGGTCGAGAATTGTTCCGGTCACCGGTGCCTTGATCAATGTGGCGTCAAGCTGCGACCTGGCATAATCCACTTGTCCCTGTGCCTGCTCCACGGCTCCGCGGGCGCGGGTAATCTCTTCCTGGCGCGGGCCAATTTTCATTAGTTGAAATGCCTTGTCGAGCGAGTTGACTTTTTGCTGATCGGCGTCGAACTTGGCGGTAGCATCATCCAGCAGTTGCCGTGAGACCACCCCGCCCGCGAACAGCTCCCGCGTGCGGTCGAGCGTGAGTTTGTCATCGGTCAGCGTGGCCCGCGCTTCGTCCAGATTGTGCTGCGCCTGCTGAATCTCTTCCGGTCGCGACCCGTGCTCCAGTTCTTCCAGATAAGCCCGGGCATTGTCCAGCGCGCCCTTGGCCTGCTCGTAAGCCGCCTTGAACTCCTCATCTTCCAGCCGCACCAGAACCTGGCCTTCCTTGACTTTGTCGCCCTTTTCCACCCCGATCCACGCCACCCGGCCCGTCACCTTGGAATTCACGTTGATGGTGTGATGCGCCACGATATATCCCGTGGCCGAAAGCACGACGCCGCCCACATCGCTCGATTCCGCGGCTGCCCGCACGACCTCGACCTCGGCGGCACTCGGCGAAAGCAGGCGGTACAGCAGCGCCGAGACACTCAGCACCGCCACGATAGCGATGCCAATGACGATGTAGCGCCGCGCCCAGACGGGCGGTTCTCCCGCGCCTGATCCGCGGGAAGTGCGGTCGATCCGCAAACTCTGCAAGTCTTCGTGTTTCGCATCAATCGGCATAAATATCAATACGAATTCGGGCGGTTCTGGTTCGGCATCCAAGTTGTTCAACCACGAAGGACACTAAGGCACACGAAGCAAAACAGCTCAAGGCAGACCTTCGTGTAACTTCGTGCCCTTCGTGGTTCATAAAATTCATCCCCGCAACGCCGTCAAAATATTCTGCCGCGCTGCGTGCCATGCCGGCGCCATTCCCCCCGCCAGCCCCATCAGCAACGCGAAAGCAACTGCGTACGCCGCAACCTGCGGTGTAATTTGAAGGCTGAACACCACCTCGCTGAAGGTCACCTGGTTCGAAGTTCCCGTCTGCATGCCGTTGAACGGCAGCATCAGGAGAATCCCCACGGCCGCGCCCAACAACGCCAGCATCAGCGATTCCAGAACAAACGACGTCAGAATCGCCGGCCGCGAGAACCCCAGCACGCGCAGCGTGGCAATCTCGCGCGAGCGGTAGGCCACCGCGGCGTACATCGTATTCATCGCGGCAAAACTCGATCCAATCGCCATGATGATCGCCACCACGAAGCCGATATATTTGATAGGATTCCCCGAACTGGTTTGCTTGGCGTAGTAATCCGTCTCCAGCGCGCCTTCCAGCTTGAGCCGCTGATCGTCGCTCACCCGGTTCTTCAAAGCCTCCGCCGCCATGGGATCCGTGGCATGCAGATACGCCGACGAATACCCTCCCTGGCGGTCGAAATCGGAAGCCATCTGATTGACGTCGCCCCAAATCTCCGAATCGTACGCCGAGCCGCCGGCGTCAAACACGCCCACGACTTTCCACGATCCCTTGCCGAACTCCAGCGAGTCGCCGATACCTGCGTGAGCAAAGCGCGAGCGGATCGATTTGCTCACCACCACTTCGCGCTGCCCGGGTTGGAACCACCGGCCTTCGATCAGCTTCGCGTTGGGGCGCATCTCCAGGCCGTCCGGCATCATGCCGCGCACGGTCACATTCACTTCGCCAGTTCCATCTTTGCGCGGCAGCACAATGACCACTACCCACTCTCCCGAAGCCATGGGCTCGCCGTGGCTGTCTTTGGCGATGCCGGGCAGAGTCCTGAGCACGGGAAACAGCGCCGCATCAAAACCGCCGGAAAGCTCTGCCTCCGAGCCTTTGCGCAGCACCAGAACGTTATCCGGATTGCCGCTGGAAACGAAAGCCTTCTTCAGTCCGGCCAGCAGCGCCATTAGAAAAATCGCGGTGGTCACTGTGAGCGCGATCCCCAGCGCAGTCATAATCGTCAGCCCCTTGCGGAGCTTCAAATTGCGTATGTTGTAGCTGATCGGTATTGCCATAATTCACTCTTGCTGCAACCTGTCATCCTGAGGCGACATGCTTTTTCGTCGCCGAAGGATCTGGGCGCGCCGCGCGAGACTTCGGAGCCTGCCCTGAGGGAGCGCAAGCGACCGAATGGGCGCGCTCGGCGCGCATCCTTACTCGCCATTCGCCTCTGGGGCAGCGGCACTCATCCGATATGCCTCAATCCCTCCACAATATTCATCCGCGACGCCCGGTAGGCCGGCAGATAGCCGCTGATCACTCCCAGAGTCAGAGCCACTGCCATCGATACAGCCGCCGTCGGCCGAGTAACGCTCATATCAAACGGAATGCCCAGCCCGATAAAACGGTGTGTCAGCGCCGCAATCACAGGCATGGCCACCAAAATTCCAATCACTCCGCCCGCCAACGCTAATGCCACCGACTCGCTGATGAAGATTGAGAGGACGCGCATGCGGGTGAATCCCAAAGTTTTCAGCAAAGCCACTTCGCGCGTCCGGCTGCGGACCGACATCGCCATAGTGTTCGCCGAAACCAGCATGATGGCGAACGCCACTGCCCCGCAAATCCCCAGGATGAACGCCTTCACGTTGCCCAGCGAAGCCACAAACCCCAACTGAAACGCCTTTTCGCTCTCGCTCTTGGTTTGCAGCGGCGAGTTGCGGAACATGTCGTCGATGGCCTTGGCCGCAGGTCCCACGTCGTCGGCCGAGTCGATCTGCGCCCCGAACCAGCCTGCCTGCCCCTTGAACCACGGCACCGCCTCTTCCAGATACTTGGTGTGGAAGTACAGGGCATTCTGCGGCGGGTCGCGGTGATAGATGGCGCGAATCGTCAGGTCGAGGTCGACGGGGAAAATTGTGCCCTGAATATGAATGCGATCGCCGATCCTCCATCCATATTTATTGGCCAGCGTGACGTCGACCAGCGCCCCGGCACGGTCCTGCTGCCAAGCCTTCACCTGATCCGGCGGAGTGATTTTGTCGGACGCCACCTTGAGGTACTCATCCGGATCGGTCGCCAGCCGCGCGAAGAAATGTTCGGGACGGTCATCGATATAGCGGCCCTCAAACCAGGTCAGAGGCGCAACCGCCTTCACTCCCGGAACGGCGCGAATCTTGTCGCGATAGTACGTCGGGAGAAAGAACGCCAGCGAAACCTTGTCGCGAATAATCAACCGCCGCGCCGCCTCCGGGGCCACCTGGTCGATGTAAAACGCCCGCCAGATGCAGATCATCAGCGTGAGCAGCAGCAGCGAGAAGCTGATGCTCAGCATGGTCAGCAGGCTGCGCCGCTTGTTGCGAAACGTACTGCGCACGATGAAACTGCTCAACGTCATACCTTCATCCAATGTGGCGCAGGCCATCCACAATATTCACCTGCGAAGCGTGATACGAAGGAATGGCCGAACTCGCCAGCCCGACCAGACTCGAAGTCAGCATGGCCGCGAGCCAGATTCCGGGCGTGACCTTCAGCGGGAAAAAGCTGAAGAATTGCGGCGAATGCGTGACGGCGTAAACCAGCGCCCATCCCATGCAAATCCCAATCACTCCCGCCACCAGCGACAACGCCACCGCCTCGCTCACGAACAGGCCCAGAATGCTGTTGCGCGTGAAGCCGAGAGCTTTCAGCACCGCCACTTCCCGCGTGCGCTCGCGGATCGACATCGCCATGGTGTTCGCGGAAACCAGCAGCGTGGCAAACACCACCGCCGAACAGATCGTCAGGATGAAGGCCTTCACGTTGCCCATCATGGCCACAAATTCCAGCCCAAACGCTTTTTCACTCTCCGACTTGGTGGGCTGAGGCGCGTTGCGGAACATATCGTCCACGGCGGTGGCGATCCTGCTGACATCGCCGGGCGATGCCGCGAGAACACCGAAGAATCCGGCCTGGCCCTTGAACCAGGAAACCGCTTCTTCCACATACTTGGCATTGAAGTACACCGACTTGTCGTCCGGCTCCGAGTGAAAAATGCCGCGCACATACAGTTCCAGATCCACCGGATAAATGTCGCCTTGAATCACAATGCGGTCGCCTAATTTCCAGCCATATTTCTTCGCCAGGGTATCGTCGACGATCGCGCCCTGCCGGTCGCGCTGCCAGGCGATTCGCTGATCCTCCGGCAGTTCAAGGTCGCGGAAAACTTTGAGAAATTCATCGGGATCGGTGGCGAAACGCGCAAAGAAGTTCTCCGGCTTCTGATCCTTGTAAACTCCCTGGAACCATGTCTCCGGCACCACCGCCACCACGCCGGGAATTGCGCGAATCTTCTCCCGGTAATAACCTGGCAGGTTAAACGTCAGCGAAACCCGATGCCGCACCACCAGCCTTTGGGCCGATTCGGCGCTGCCCTCGTCCAGATAGAAACCCCGCCACAGCGTCATCATCAGGGTCAGCAGCAGCAAAGAAAAAGCGATGCTCAGCACCGTCAAAAGGCTGCGGCGCTTGTTGCGGAACACGTTTTTCGTCACGAAACGGGTCAAGGTCATGACAGAACCCCAGGAACTATCAGAGACCGCCAGGCGAGCGTGCCCCAAACAATCCAGAATAAATGAAGCCCGTTGTCATCGACAACCGCGCGCTCCTTAATTAACCCAGTGTTCATAATGCTCGTACGGAGAAAATCTATCTGCCTTCATCTTCCATTTTCGCCGGAACTCTCGCCAGTAGAGATCGTCACTAATCGCGCATGACAAATGTCACGCTCGCCCGGCAGTCATTTCGCCATAACGAATAACTCCAGAGCTAATCCGAAAGTTACGCCCGGAGAGACTGCAGGCGGCGAGCGCGCCGGCGGCGCAGGTAACGAATAACCACCCACGCCAAGGCAGACAGAACCAGCAGTGCGACAATACCGAAGAGAATGAGAATGCGGATCGAATTCTCCATCGTAAAGTTGCCGCTTACGGTGTAGAACCCGTTAAAACTGCGGATCGCCGCGGGCAGTTTGAGCAGATCGTCGTTCGTCAACTGAAGGGCGTGTTCGTTGGGATGATATTGCGACTCCCATTCAAATAACTTCCCGGCCGCGTTCTTCTCGATATGTCCACCCAGGACAAAACTGATGGGGCGATCTTTAACAAAAGCGGCAACTCTCTCTGTGCTTGCAATTTCGGCGCCGGTGTCGTCAATGAGGAGGCGACCGGGTATCAGAAAATCCCCCGAAAAGAACAGGCCTGTCTGCCGGTCGTAAAAGCAGACTTCAGTCTCGTTGTGACCGGGTGCTGGGATCACGTCGACAACTCGATCACCCAGATTGATCTGGGCAAGACCGTTCGGCCAATTCGTGAAGCCGTAGTAGCGCTTAACACTGCTGATATCGAATCCGACCACCTGAACATTGGCCAAGCGCTCGAATTGCCCATCGCCAGCGCGATGATCGAGGTGCCGATGGGTATGCACCACGAGTAACGGGAGCTTGCCTGAACCTTCGGCTGCGAGCAGGCCCATCACCGTCTGCGCCAACGGCATCTGATGGGGATCTGCAACATCGCCCGTATCGATCAGGAGCACTTTCGCCGAGCCAATCAGAAGGTACATGAACGGCGCCTCGAACGTAGCGCAAAGATTCTCTCGAAGGATGAATGTCTGGGCGTTGTAGGAGTGCACCTGAAGAGGAGGTTGCGGGTTCTTCAAGCAATCCGGCGAACCCTCATTCCAGTGAACTTCCATGGATCCGGGCACGAGCTGCGACCAGCCGAGCAAGGGCGCAAGCAGCATTCCCAGCGTCAGCAGAACGAACGAGATAAACCGGACACGGGCGCGCCGGTCAAAGACAATCCGAATTGCTTCCCTTTCGGGGGGCATGCGTTTTACAAAACACACTTGTTTCAGATTATATGCATGCCCGCCGGTCGAAGCTTCACTGCACCACGATCATGGCGGTCAGTTTTGCGTCGCCCCCAAAAAAGTTGCTCACCTCAATAGGGACGTCGCCGGCAGTCTCAGGTTGGAATTCAAAATCGTAGACTTCGCCCGAGTCGATGTGCAGAGTGGCATCGCCCGCTTTCGCGAGAGACGGTGGAAGTGTGGCCCCGTCTTTGGCGAGCGCGCGCCAAGTGGCGGGATGCGCTTTGGTGCCGAGCTGGATTGAGGCCGCGAGATCAGGAGCAATGTTGATTACTCGCAGCCGGTACTTGACCCCGCGGTTCAATAGCATCGGGGCGGGCTGTTCTGCGCCATTCAAGGTGAGCCGTTTCGGAGAGAAGCCGATCTCGCGCGCCCCGATCACCAACACCTTGTCATGTTCCGGGTCGTATTTCTCTCCCGGCTCGAGCACGATGAGCGGGCCGTAAATTCCTCCGGAGAGCTGATCTTCATCGGGAGCATGGGTATGGTAGATAAAGGTTCCGGCGCGAGTGGGGGTAAACCGGGCGGCAAAGCTGGCCCCCGGTGCGACGGCGGGGGTAATGCGGGTTGCGGTGCCGCCTCCGACAACTCCGTCGTAGTAGCTTTCGAGTTCGAGTCCGTGCCAATGGATGGCGGTTGGGCGGTTGAGGTGATTCCGAACGGTAATCTCGGTCGGCTCGCCGCGGGTTACGATGATCGCCGGTCCCATGGCTTTATCCTCGGACGCGACAATTTTCTTTCCCTCGCGCACGGAGCATGAGAAAGTAGGCGTCGCGCCGCCGGCAGCGTTGGGTTCGATGACCAGATCGATTTTGTGGACCGCCGCTACTTCAGCGCGCGGGGCGGCCCCAGGTTTGGATTTCACGTGAATGACCAGCACCAGTCCGGCCATGTCATTCATCCGCATCATTGCCTCATTATGTTCGTGCGCATCATGCAGGGCCTTCTGCGGCGGCTTAATTTCTTCCGGCAATCCCGACGGAATGAAAATTGGCACCCGCTCACGCACCGAGACATGGCTGTTGAAATGGCAGTGGAACAACCATTGGCCCTCATGTTCCGGCTTCCATTCCATCATCATCGTGTGCCCGTCGAGAAGATTCTGCGTCACGACCGACTGGCGCTCGTTCTCAGGGTAGAGCATGTCTGATTCAGAATCGCCAATGCTGAGCACCTGGTAATAAGCGCCGTGCAAGTGCATCGGGTGCTCGCTGGCAGTGGGATTAATGACGCGCCAGCGAATGGTTTCCCCCTGCGTGTATTCGAGCGGCTCGGTGTAGGGATAGGACTTTCCGTTGATGCTGACCGTCTCAAAAAACGGATGGATGGCGTCCGCGCGCGCCATCATCACGTTCAGCACAAAAATGCGGTCACGCGGTGCTGGCCCCGGCGGATCGATGACGAATGCGCCGTTCAGCTGCGCATCCTGGAGATAGGGTTCCTCTTCTTCCGGGCTGACCGTGCGCGCCCAGAAGTAATACGTCCCCGCAGCGCCGGCCAGAAAGCTGGTTTTCCGGCTTTCACCCGCCGGAATTTCGATTCCCGCTTTGGGGTCGCCGGGGCGCGTATTGAATCCGAATACAGTTGCCGGTTTCTTAAGCTTGTTGTCGATCGTTACTTCTACGGTTGTGCCCACCGGCATGCGCAGCAGCGGACCGGGGATCGACGCAGGTTGGCCCGCTTCGGCGAATGCTTGTACGTAGAGCGGCGGACCATCCTCGGCTTCAGCGTGCCACGTGCCCTCGCGGATTTCGAGATGAACCGTGAGAACGCCGTTCTCCAATTTGCCGGCCGGGGTCCGGTTCTGATTGGCAAAAATTTCGTCCGAGGCAGGGGATTGCGCGCAAACAATCGCTGCCAAAATGTGGATAATGGCCAGACAACACAATAGGCGATGCGACGCCACTTTTCCTCCAGAAGTGCGAGATGCCGGGCGAATCGTTCGTGAGATGGCTCGCTTCGGTCGCTTCATCTTAAAGACCCGGTATTTCCTAGTCAACGAATGGGCTGCGCGGCCTCGGAGTGATCCTCCTGTATTGTCGTGAATCCGGGAATTAGAACTCATCCGCATCCAATCAGAGCTTCCCTGGGGGGAATTCGAGGCGACCCGAAATCCGCCTCCAGCCGTAACCCCGCCCGCCCTCTAGATTTGCGGTACTTTGGTAACTCGAAGCCAAAAGTTCTGGGCGCTATCCTACCTCTATCCTGCCCGGGTTTCGACCACGCCGTTCTCCCTTGAGAATTGCGCGGTTGTTTCTGTGATGAAGGCAAGAACATGTCCACGAGAATCGGCCACTTCGAAGTCCTGAGCGAGCTGTCAAAGTCCGCGACGGCCACGGTTTACAAGGCCAACGATCCGCAGACCAGCCAGACTGTGGCTTTGAAAGCCATACAACTTTCTGCCTTTGGCGACTACGCCGCGGAGGTGGAGCAGAGCCTGATCGCCGAGGCTGAAGCCACCAAAGTTCTTTGCCACTCCAACCTGTCGCCCATTTTCGGCGCGGGAAAAATCGACGGTCAATTCTGCGCCGCCATGCAATACATCCAGGGCAACAGCATTGCCACCATGCTGGCCAACAAGGAGGGATTTTCCATCTGGGACCTGCTCGATATCGGCCGCCAGGTCTGTAGCGGATTCGATCACGCCAACTCCCACAAGATTTTTCACTTCAGCCTGGAGCCGTCCAAGATCATGTGCGGCTGGGATGGCGGCGTCCGCGTGCTCGGCTACGGCATCTCCAGCCTGGGGAAATTCGCCGCGCAGATGCCCGGCGTTCCTTCCATTCTGCACTACATGTCGCCCGAGCAGCTTCGCGGCGAAGCGATCGATGGCCGCTCCAACTTGTTCAGTCTGGGCGCAATTTTTTACGAGATGGTCACCGACCAGAAAGCCTTCGCGGCAGAAGATGCCGAATCGCTGCGCCAGATCATCGCTGAGAGCACTCCTGTGCCACCGCTGGAGTTGAATGCAAAAATTCATCCCGGACTGAGCGATCTCATCATCAAAGCGTTGGACAAGGATCCCGGCCAGCGCTACCAGAGTGGAAGAGAACTGCTCGACGATCTGGAGAAATGCAAAGAATCGAAGCCGCAAGCCGTGAAACAGGCGCCCACGGCCGCGAGCACCGTCGAGGTTCCGGAATCGGTGAAAGCGGCAGTACAGGCGAAATTCATCGGATCGCCTGCATCGCCGCCACGTCCCGCGGCGCCCCCCAAACCGGCGGCCAGCGCCCCTGCGCCGCCAGCCAAGCCGGCTGCACCGGCGCCCGTTCCTCCGGCTTCCAGACCGGATGCTGCACCCATGCCTCCACGTCCGGCTAGCGCACCGCCTCGTGCAGCTGCCACCGAGCCTAACGCCGCACCAGCACAGTCCCGGCCGCCTCAAACGCAGCCGGGCGCGAGCAAGATTCCAGCCCCGGCGACTGCTTCGGCTAAAGCTGCTGCCGCCCCTGGCAGCGCCAGTGGCCAGCAGGCGCCGTCTGCGCCGGTCGTCAATCAGCCGGCTGCTCACGCGCGCACGCCGCAGGTTTCACAGCCGCAAGCCCGCGCGCCCAAGATCGCCGTTGATCCCTTGATGGCTGAGGACGGCCCCACCCAGGGCAGCGGGGTGAGCTTTTCGGAGATGACCGAACTGCCGCCGCTCAAGGAGGTTTACATCGAGCCTCCTCCGCCTGCCGAAGAGCCCGAGGCCGCTCCTCCGAGCGTTACCGTCTTTCGCAGCGAGCCCGAGAAACCAAAACTCCAGCCGCGCGAAATCGCAGAAAAAGCGGTGAACGAGATCAAGAACGTTCCTCCGCGTCTGCTCATGTATTCCATCGGCGTCGCGGCCCTCGTGATTCTCTCCATCGCCATCGGCCTGGTTCTGCACATCAATGGCCTGAATCGTGACGAAGACCGTCCCACCCCCGCATCATCCACGAGCACAGCAGCCCCGCAACCCGCGGCTCAGCCCGCGCCTGCTCCCGCGCCGGCTCCATCGTCTGCGACACCGTTTGAGATTCCCCCCTCCGCCATTCCGGCCGAGCCCAAGCACGCAGTCGTAGCCTCGAAGGGCAGGAACGCGAAGAAGAAGCCTGCCGCTGCTCCCGCGCCCGCCATCGTCCCCGGACAGATGGCGATCGACTCCACGCCTCAGGGCGCGCAGGTGCAAATCGATGGCAAAACAGACCCCACCTGGGTCACGCCCTTCACCTTGTCCGGCATGTCTGCCGGCCAGCATTCGATCACTGTGAGTAAAGCCGGATACGCCTCTGACACCCGCACCGTCGACGTGGTTTCCGCCAGCAAATCGTTTGTCGTGACCCGCCTTAACCTGCTGACAGCGACGCTTGCGGTTGCCAGCACGCCCGCCGGCGCCGGCATTGTCATCGACGGCAAAGACACCGGCAAGCTCACACCCGCGCAAATCCCCGTGGGCCAGGGCCAGCACGCCGTGCTGGTGCGCAAGTCGGGCTATGTCGATGAGAGCACGATCGCAGAATTTGTCCTCGGCCAGACCATCAGCTTTTCGCCCACGCTGCGCGCCCTCGGCAACGTCGACAACATCCGCACCACCGGACGCATGCAGAAGCTGTTTGGCGGCAAAGGTACGCAGGGCATGGGCACGCTCAGCATCAAAACCCAACCCAAAGGCGCTCAGGTTGCCATCAACCAGCACATGCTGGATAAAACTTCGCCCGTCGAAGTCGTGCTCGACCCCGGTAACTACATTGTCGACATCACCATGACCGGCTTCGCTCCCATCCACAAAGTCATCAGCGTAGACAAAGGCGGCAAAGCAGTCATCGACGAAGTGATGACCCGCCAGTAAGCAATGTCATTCCGAACCGGACCAAAGGCCCGGTGAGAGCCTGCCCTGAGCGAAGTCGAAGGGAACCTGCTTTTCCCGGCGGCGCCGGAAAGAACAGCCGGATACGGCACCCTGACCCGCCGATCTGGGCTTCAGATCCCTTGCCTGGCTGGCCCGCCCTTTGCGTTTTGTGCAAAGGATGGGATTCCGAAACTCGGACATCGGATGACCCGCCCTTTCGCAAAAACGCGCGAAAGCGTGGCCACCCAGCGACCAGTTCTATCCAGGGAGGGCCGGAAACATAGCAAGGTCTTACTAACCTAACTCTTGTGATCTAAGTCACACTCTGATGTGCGTTGTAACACACGCCCGAGAACATCCCTAAGTCGGCCCTCTGGAACTTTAGTTACCACTCATAGGAACCATTGACGCTCGTCAAACCTGCGTTAGGCTGACACAAAGAAGTGCAGGAGGGGGTGTTTCAGAAAGCAGTGTCATGACCGTCGCTCGGTAGGCGAGGTCAAACTAAAGCAGGTTGGAGACCAACAATGAAAAAGCCATTCATGATGCTCACAATTCTTCTGGCAGGTTTGATCGGTTCGGCCGGCGCCAACTCGATCATAATCAGCGCCAACAAACCGCAGTACAACTATGTTTGGCAATATCCGTCGTGGGGCCTCATAGAACAAGAGGTCTACGGATCAACCCAAAACTCTTGGACGGACGCATGGATGTATACCTACAACGGCTGGGGATGGTTTGACGGAGAATCAGAGCGCACCTTCTCAAACGGTACGTATGACTACGGGTACGTGGGGGGCTATTTGTATGACATGTCCCTGAACAGTAAGACCGATGTGCTGACCGGACGGTTTAGTGGATTGGACGAGCTCTATTCCTACAACTCGAAGACTGGCTACTTTTCGGGTTGGCAATACACCTACGTTCCTAATGCCTTGTTTGTCGATAATCTCAACACCGGCACCTTTTCGATTACACAGACTTCCGCGGTTCCCGAACCCGGCTCGCTTCTATTGTTCGGCACAGGACTGACGGGGCTTGCTGGGCTTGTACGGAGGAAATACATTCGTCGCTGAACCGGTTCTTCTATTGGGTCGCGGCACGACGATGATTTTGTTAATGGCGCGAACTACCGCGTCCCCAAGCTGTACACCGTGACCGTGTGATACCGCTGGCCGGGTTTCAGTTCGGTCGTAGGGAAATCCGGATGGTTGGGAGAGTCCGGGAAGTGCTGCGTCTCCAGGCACAGAGCGCTTCGCCGCTGCATCAGTTTGCCGCCTTTGCCCTTGAGCGAGCCGTCGAGAAAATTTCCCGTGTAAAACTGTACCCCGGGCTGATCGGTGAGAACCTTCAGCACGCGCCCGCTGATGGGTTCGTAAACTTCCGCTGCCTCAAACAACTCGCCACGGCCATCGAGCACCCAGTTGTGGTCATAGCCGTGCCCGAGAAGAAGTTGTTCATCGTTGGCATCAATTCGCGCTCCCACCCCCATCGGTTTGCGAAAATCAAACGGGGTTCCTTCCACCGCCCTCAGCTTTCCCGTTGGAATCAGATTCGCATCGACGGGAGTAAATCGCGACGCGTGAATTGTTACCTGATGGTTCAAGATGTCGCCTTCGCCTGCCAGATTGAAATAAGCATGGTTGGTCAGGTTCAACACCGTGTCTTTGTCGGTGGTCGCCCAATACTCGATGCGCAAATCGCCCTTCACCAGCGTGTAGCGCACCTTGACCGACAGGTTTCCCGGATATCCCGCCTCGCCATCTTTGCTCAGGTAGCCGAGTTCCACTCCGTTGACCACCGCCTTCCCCTTCCACACGACATTATTGAAGCCGCGCGGTCCGCCGTGCAGAGAGTTCGGGCCGTTGTTGAGAGGCAGCGAATATTTCCTGCCATCGAGCGTGAAACTGCCGTGGGCAATGCGGTTGGCGTAGCGTCCGATGAGGGCGTTGAAGAACGCGCTCGCAGGGCTGTTGAAGTTGGCCACGTATCCCGCCAGATCATCGAAGCCGAGCAGGACATCAGCGATTTTGCCGTGACGATCGGGAGCCTTCAACGAAATCAGAATCCCGCCGTAAGTCGCGATCTGAGCTTCGTAGGGATCGTCGCGCAGCGTATAGACTTCCACCGCCGTGCCGCCCGGCATCTCTCCATAAGGCTGAGTCGTGACCCTGGTCTGAGCCTCGGCTGTAGCGCACGCGAGCGCAACCCACAACGCGCCGGCCGTTACCGCACGCAGCACCTTCGGAATACGCATCGCCGGTGAAACTTCCAACCATGAAAGCATACGCGAGTATGGCCGCCCAGCGGTCTCACTGAAGCTTCGCGTACTCTGCCTTTGCTTGCTTCAGGATCGGGATGTCGAGGTCGGCGTCTTTCCACAGAGTGAGGAAATCGTTGTAGAAGGCGCGGGCTTTGGCGGTATCGCCTTGCATCGCGTAGGCGCGACCTAGCTGAAGATGAGCCAGTGCTCCGATGGGTTCGTTGAGCACAATTCCGCGATGCTCGAGGATTTTCTGGAATTCAGCGGCGGCTTCGCTGCCTTGATGGGCGGCCAGATAGGCTTCGCCGCGGACGTAAACCGGGTACATGGAAGTCCAGCCGTAACTACTGTAAACCGTCCGTCCTAGCTCGTACTTCAGGGCTGCTCTGAGAGTCTCCAAGGCTTCAGAAGCATTTCCCCTGCTGACCGCAAGCTTTGCGCGTAGGGTTGGCAGGTAGTTGAGCTGTACGATTGTGGCTTCCGGAAACCTCCGGCCCAAATCGTCGGTAAGGTTTTGCGCTCGCTCGTGGTCTCCGGCATAGGCCCACGCAAGCGCCGATGCATACTGCAGGTCGTGGCCTGCCGGATGCTTCATTGCCAAAGCGGCACGCCGTCTGGCTTCGTCTGCGTTGCCGAACAAGGCCTCCCGGAGGGCTGAAAGGGCGGAGTAGGTTGCAGCCGCTTCCTTGTCTCCAGCCCGTTCGGCAGAATCTACCGCCTGACGGGAAAACTCTCGGGCGGTACTTAGCCGCCCGGAATAGGCAGCGGTATCGGCCTCGTTCGCGACCAAAGTAGCTTCCACTCCCGGCGTTCCCGCCGAGAATGATACCTGCTGCGCCATCCCCGCTGAATCATTCTGCAAAAAGGCAATCTCATATAGGGCCAGATTGAAGGAAGAGCTTTTCATTTTGCGCTCGAGAGCTTGCTCGTACGTGGCCTTCGCCTCATCGATGCGGTCCAGGGAGATGTAGTCACGAATCGGGATGTAGTACGAGGCGGGGGAGTTCGGACCCAATCGCACCGCCTCTCTGCCGTGTTGCACCGCTTTTTCATATTGTGCTACAGCGGGGTAGACTGCCCCCGCTAAGTAAGTATGCGGGAGCGCCATGCGGGGGTAAGCTTGTATCCAAAGCTGGAGGGCTTCTTCGGCCTTTTCCAGGTTTCCGGTGACCACCTTTTGGAAGCGAGCCGTGATGAAGTACTTCTCCGGCTCGCTCGTTCGGTCGCGCAGTTCGTAAGCTTTGCGGTTACACTCAACATCCATACTGAGTTCGCCAGAACCATTGTAGGCGAGGCCCAACCACGCGTAGGCCAGTGCGAAATTTGGGTCGAGTTCGATGGCCTGCTTATAAAACGGGATGGCCGCGGCATCCCCGACAGTATGATTAAATTGAAAGCCCAAACTGAAGGCTTTCAGGGCCTCAAGCGACGGCGTTGTGGCCTGCTCCAGTGGAGTATAGAATTTTTCCACCGTGCTCAACGACTCGCCCAGTTTGTTCCGCATCTCCGCTGCCGTCTTCCCCAGTGCGTCGAGCACATGACTCTTGTCGCTCGCCTGTGCTTCGGTGCTTGCCAGCGTTTTCCCATTAGAGCAGTTGACCGCCTTTACGGTCAGAAGGTATGGCGTGCCAATTTGCGCGATCGCACCCTCGAGCACAGCGGCGCTGCCCGTCCGCTGGCAGAGTTCCCGCGCAATCTCCGGCGTCAGCTTCGCGTCTGGTTTCTGTCCCATCAGGCTCAGGGTTTGCTGGATTTGCTGATCCGAGATCAGGCTCAGAAAGGGAGACTGCTCCAGTTGTACGGAGAGTCCTTGCCGCAGCGTGCCGTCGAAAACCGGATCGCCCGTCGTGTTGGTGAAGTCGGCGAGAACAATGGTGTCTTTGTCCGTAAGCGCATGCCTCTTGGGGGAGAAAAGGAGCCATCCGCCCAACGCCAGTCCGGTGACAACCACTATCGCAGTGGCTAACGCCGCCCATCGCAGCCAGGAGGGTTTCACGGACTTCGGCTTGACCTGTTCTGTGGCGGCGGCTGCCCGGCTCGTATCGGAATCGCGCTTCATTCGCTGCAAATCGGTGCGAATATCGGCGGCGCTCTGGTAGCGCAATTTTCGGTCTTTCTCCAGCGCCTTCGTAATGATTTCTTCGAGCTTTGCCGGCAGCTCAGGATTCAATCGCACCGGCGCAACCGGGCTGCGGTTCAGAATTGCCTCGGCAATCAAGCCGCTGGTCTCGCCCCGGAAGGGTTGGACCCCGGTCGCCATTTCGTAGAGCGCCACACCAAAGGAAAACAAATCCGTGCGTGCGTCCAGCTCTTCGCCCCGCACCTGCTCTGGTGACATGTAAGGCAGTGTGCCAATCGCCGTACCCAACCGCGTCAGTTGTTCCACGCCGGTAGCTGTGGGCACCGCGGAAAGACTTGCCGCACCTCCGGCTGGCGCCAGCTTTGCCAGACCGAAATCCAGAATCTTGGCAGAGCTCCTTTCTGTGATGAAGATGTTCGCAGGCTTGATGTCGCGGTGGATTATGCCCTTGGAGTGGGCGGCATTTAGCGCGTCGGCCAGTTCTATCGCCACGTTCAACAGGAGTTCCACTCCCATAGGCCGTCCGGCGATGGCGTACTGCAGAGTCCTGCCCTCCAGGTACTCCATGGCGATGAATCGCCTGCCCTCGTGCTCGCCGATCTCGTGAATGGTGCAAATGTTGGGATGGTTCAACGCGGATGCGGCGCGAGCCTCGCGGCGAAAGCGTTCCAACGCCTGCGGATCGTTCGCTAGGTCTACGGGTAAGAACTTCAGGGCCACGTAGCGGCCGAGCTCCGTATCCTCGGCTTTGTAGACGACGCCCATACCGCCCCCGCCCACCCTCTCGATGATGCGGTAGTGCGAGATGGTCTGACCGGCGAGTTCCGACTGACTAGTCACTGGCGAGAATGTTACGGAGAAGGTTTGCGGGTGGTCAACTGCTTGAGCCCGCAGGCGAAATCCGGAGCGCGCGAAGCGAGTCGAAGGACCTCGACCTACTCCGCATCTTGGGACATGGTAGGCCCGAATGGACTCGAACCATCGACCTCTTCCGTGTCAACCTACCACGGTTCCGATAGATAACAACTTAGACGGTATCGAGCACCCTCTCTACACGTGTCATACATGTCTCACAGGTAGAGATCACAGGTAGGAAATGCAGGTAGCTTTCGACTAAGCGCGAACCCGGAAAGAAAGAGTCGAGTGTCAGGACCCCGTTGGTTTTGGCTACACGTTGCCGATGTTGTCATGGGCGGCCGAAGGAAGCGCCATTGATCGCAGGCGTTCTGCGAACCGCGGGTCACCGCGCAGGCTGTCCCACTCCGGTGCGACCGCCAGGTGAACGAGTGCTGGGTCGCGGT
>Ga0187782_10000535_pt1 | contig 25832 bp, 18 predicted proteins | sample 0715_SJ02_MP15_2_FD_132454 | JGI IMG/M metagenome (GOLD analysis project Ga0187782, IMG submission 132454) | Tropical peat soil microbial communities from peatlands in Department of Meta, Colombia - 0715_SJ02_MP15_20_MG | ecosystem: Environmental > Terrestrial > Soil > Wetlands > Peat | place... | reverse complement strand
GCCGGCGTGATCGGCACCGATTTCGGCGCTGATGCCTCCGTCCCGGGAACCACTCACTTCATTTGCCTGGAGGGCGAGGTCAGGATCTCCAGCTCCGATCCCAATGTCCACGGGAGCGTAATCTGCAAGGGCGGCTACATGACCGATGTTAAAGCCGGCCAGCCACCGGCGGAACCTACGCCGGCCCCGGCCGACCACATGGAGAGCTGGCGCCGGGCCAATGAGCCCGAGAGCAGTGAAGCCGCCCCGGACCACATGGACCATCACCAATAAAGCTCCGGGCTAGGGGGTGACGCCAAGCGCAGCGTACAGCTCGTCCGGCTTATAGAGGACGCCATCCTTGACGACCAGCGCAGTTTTTCTGATGTTGCTGATATTCGCCACCGGGTTGCCGTTTACCAGAGTCAGGTCGGCGAGCTTGCCCGCAGCGATGGAACCGAGGTCGTGGTCCATCTTCATAATGCGAGCGGCGGCGAGCGTGGCGTCCTGCAGAACTTTGTTCGCGGGGATGCCGAGCTGAACGTCAAGTTCGAGCTCACGATGAAGGGCGAAGCCGGCCATCGAGTCCGTGCCATCCTCGATCGGAATTCCGGATCGATACATGAGCCCAATCAGCGCCATCATTTTTGTAAATGATTGCCGGTAGCGCTGCTCCATTCCGGGCGGCGGCGTCAGAGCGCTGGACATCAGCCCGCGCCGCACCTGGGGCGGCAGCCGTCCGGCTACAGGCTCGAACCCACGTGGAATCTTTCCCGCAGGACCCACCAGCATCTCCTCGAAAATGCTGAGCGTCGGATCGAGCGCGGTGTGGTGGTCCTCGAGCAGCTTGACGAAGGCCTGCACCTGCGCTGAGTTGAGGTCGAGATCAGCGCCGCGCTTGGCGACCTCGGAGAAGCGCGCCGGTGAGTTCGTGTTCTTTAAATCGGGCATGAAATTCAGCATGAGGAAGTTGGCGTGCTGGATCTCGTCGTAGCCAAGTTCGACGCACTCGGTCGCGGTCATCTCCGCCGGAATGTGCCCGCTGACGCGCAAGCCGTGCTTGTGGGCTTCGTCGATGATGGCCGGGACCAGCTCGGGCTTCACCGAGCTGTAAATCTTGATCTGAACGTAGCCCAGGCGCAGGTAGTTATCGACCGCCGCGCGCGCTTCCTGTTCCGTGGAAACCAGCACCTTGGTCGGCCCCTGGTAGGGGCCGGGCCCATCGATCACTCCGGCCAGAACTATCCGAGTACCGATTTCCTTGCCTTGCTCGATGCGCTTGCGGCGGGCCAGCAGCGAATCAGCATCGTTAGCCAGGTCGCGGACAGTTGTGACGCCGGCAGCCAGGTTCAGCAGGCCATCATTTTCGCTAACGTGGGCGTGCATGTCCCAAAGGCCGGGCAGCAGGGTCTTACCGGCGCCATCAATCACCAGCGCGCCGGCCGGCGCCGGCACCTGGCCGGCCGGTCCTACGTTGCTGATACGGTTGCCGACGACCACCACGCTTTGGTCTTTGAGAATCTCCGCCGATTGGGCATCGAAGACATTGACGTGGGCGAAGACGATTCCGTTCGGCGCAGGATGGGCAAGCTTGGCGGCCAATTCAGCGGACCGCGCATCAACGGCACCGTTCTGCGCAGCTTGCAGTGATTTTACGTTCGCCTGCCAGGCCTCCGGAATCACCGTGTTCCATGGGATCACCGACGCGAAGAAGCTGCGGCGGTCGTCCAGCCATACGTAGCTGGGCGAAAAGTCCAGTCCGCTGATGGCGTACAGGACGACATGCTTTTTCTGGCCCGAGGCCTCGAGCGTGAGCTCGGTAACCCGGTCTACTTTGGCTTCGCCCTCGGGAAGCAGGGCGATTTTGCCTCGATTGCGCAGCGCCGCCTGGGCAAGGATCCCCAATTCCGCTGGCGCGCCGTCAATCGCGACATATACGGCGGGGCTGGTCAGGGTCTTCTTGCCTTCCTCGTGAGTGTTCTTCCAGCTGGCGATGCGCGACTCCAGCGTGTAGCTTTCGTGGACGGGCGATTTGTGGTAGTTGTTTCCTTCGATCTTTTCGGATATCGGAAGGCCGTCTGAGTCCATCCGGATGATGCTGGTGGTCTTTGCCCCGCGGCCACGATCGTTGAATTGATAGAAGATGTGAAGCTCGCCGTCCGGCGCAGTCCATACCGCCTGCTGGCCGACGAGGTTGCCCATGATCATCACGGAGTAGCGCTCGGCAGTCCCGGGGATGTCCGAGGGAAGTTCCGGCACGGCACTCTGCGCCTGCTGAGGCTTCTGCGCCCAGCAGTTGATGGCCAATAGAGTCGCCAGCGCAGCCTGCGCGAACCTTTGGCGACGGGATGTATAAATGCGCACCTGGGAAATCCTCACGCGCTAAAGGGAAGACGGTTGCAAGACCAGCGTCCTCTCCAGGCGGAATCTCAGGATACTCTCGGCAGGTACTTTCACTTCCTTGCCGCGAGTGAACGCCTGGGTCAATATGCCGCCGCCGCCGCCGGCAAGGGCCCCGATGCCAGCTCCTCGTCCACCGCCGAAAATCCCTCCCATCAATGCGCCCAGCGCCGAGCCGCCTCCGAGAAACTCCGCCGTCCTCCGATTGGCGCCCAGACCCTTTCGGTTGCTTTCCGTGACGTCAGAAGAGACAACGGTGTACTGCTTCGTGCCAACGTTTACGGAATAGAGATCAAGGACCACTTCCGGGCTGTGCAGCGCGCCGCCCCCGGAAATTTTTCGGACAATCAACTGCGCGCTGGATGCGGCTGGAATCGCAACGTGGCCGTCGGTATCCAGAATGTCCTCGGTGATCGAGGCCGAGTAGGTCTGGCCTTCGAAAGAGCTGGTTGAATCAATCGTTTCATTCGTCCTGACCGGCAGGTCAGCACCGCTCGGAATCACCAGGGCCCCGACCGGTCTCGGCGGAGGTGCCCCCGCGCTATTGAAGACGATCGCGTCAATGTCCCTGGCAGGGAACTGGTACCTGACGCCCTGAAAATCCTGAAATGCGATGGGATTCGCGCCCGCGAAATGGCCGGTGTAACTTTTCCCGCCGCGCAGCGTGACGGTATCCTGCGTGGCATTGAAAACGAGGGACTGCACATCTTTGGCGGGGAACTGATACCCGACCCCTTGCTGGTCCGTGAAGCCGATGGTGCGGGCTTCGCACTGGCCAAAATAGCTGCTTCCATCTCGCAAAATAATCGTGTCCGCGGACACGAAGGTTGCGGCCAGACAGAGAATCGTCGAAAGAAAGAAGGAAAATCGTTTCATAATCCCCCCTGGGCAATCGGTGTCACAGCTTAAGGCAATGGCGGAACATCTGTTTCGCTCGAACCTGATCACCGTTTCTACTTCGCAACCGGGTGGATCATCGCTTCCAGGCCGTTCTCGGCGATCTGCACGCCGATGCAGATCAGAACAAAAGCGATGACGCGCAAAATTCCCTGCACCGTCTGTGGTGAGACTTTCTCCGTGATCCTGGGAGCATACACATAGCTCAGCCAAACCAGAAAGCTGAGCGCAACGATGGCCAGTGCAATGCCGAAATGAGCCACAACGCTGCCGATGGGGGCGTGCCGCGCGGCGTGCGCGCTCAACGTCAGAGTGACCACGATACAACCGGGCCCAGCGGTGATCGGAAACGTCAGGGGATAAAAGACCTTTCCTTCCAGCGGACCTTCGCTCGCTTCCACCGGGGACGCTTGCCCGCCTTTGGCCTTCTCCGGGCCGTTCAGCAGCCCCCATCCGATTGCGGCCAGCACGAATCCGCCGGCCAGCTGCACCACGGGAAGTGATATCCCAAAAAAGGTCAGCAAAGTTGCGCCCGTGAGCTCAACGATCAGGAGAAAAAGCACCGTGCTCAAGGACACTTTGCGTGCCAGCGTGCGAAGTTCCGGTGCAGACGCCTCCCGCACGATGCCGAAGAAGATCAGTGCGGAACCCAGCGGGTTGACCACCGGCAAAAGCGCGCTGAACGCGAGCACGAACGACCTCACAAACAGGGACATCGGCCAGCCGAAAGCCTCCTTGCCCGCCTTATTTCAACCGCTCTGCAATCTGCGGGCGCGCACGCACAGGGATGCCGCCGCGCCGAAACATCCTACGCTGTTCCCCAGATTTCACCCAAAACGCGCTGGAAATTCGCCCCCAGCACTTTTTCGATCACGGAGGCAGGCTGGCCGCTGCGCGCCAGCTCCGCCGCGATAATTCGCATGTGGTCCGGGCCGTTCAAGTCGGGCACATAGGGGTATCGGTCCTCGCCGGGAGCGCCGATCCCGAGTTTTTTGCGGCGCGCAATGTCTTCGTCCATCACGGCCTTCTGCGCAGGAGTGAGGGCGATCGGCTCGATCGAGTTATCGGAACCGATCCCCACGTGGTCGGCCCCGCAGACATTTATGGCGTGCAGCAGGTGAGCGAGCACGTGCTGGCGCGTCGGAATCGTGGGCGAGGAGACCAGATAGGGCATCAGGTACACGCCAAAATACCCGCCGCGGTCGGCCAGCGACTTGAGAACCTCGTCCGGCTTGTTGCGCGGGTGCGCATAGACGGCGGCGCAGCCCGAATGTGAAATCAGAACCGGCTTCGAGGAGGTTGCGATCGCCTCCGCCGTCGTGCGATATCCGCTGTGGCTCAGGTCGACGGCGACCCCGATTTCGTTCATCTTCTTTATGGCCGCGATTCCCGCGGTGCTCAATCCGGCGTTGCCCGGCTCGAGACAGCCGTCGCCAAACACGCTGCGTTGGTTGTACGTGATCTGCATGATGCGCACGCCCAGATTGCGGAACATCGCGATGCGGTCGGGATTCTCCTCCAGAAATACCGTGTACTGGAAACCCGGGATCAGGCCAAGCTGCCTGGCCCGCTTGGCGCGGGCGATATCGGAGTGTTTGCGAACAACCGCGAACGTGTCGGGATAATTTTCAGCCAGAGCTTCGAGCGCGCCCAGGTTCTTGAGCGTGCCATCCAGGTCGCGGTCAGAGACCGTGCAATTGATGGCGGTAATTCCCGATTGCCGGATTTCCGCCAGTACTTCCTGGGTGGGTGGTTTGTCCACATCGACAAACGGACTGCAAAGTGAATCTATTACGATGGCGTTCAGGTAAAGCTCGGCGATATCGGGTGACCGGGCCGGACGTTGGGCTGCCAGCAGGCGCTGGCCAAGCAGCGCCACACCTGAAAGTTTGGCAGCAAAGATGGAAAATTCGCGGCGGTTCAGTGCGGAGGCCCCCAAGTGCAGTCGGAGGCGGGATTATATAACGGAGTGCAGCAGGTCTGATTCTTGCCCCCGGGATTGCGTTACAATATTTGGATGCGGTACCTGCTCCTGCTCGCGGTATTGGGGGCGGTCGCGGTTTTCCCGCCCAGCCTACAGGCGCAGCGCGGTCGTGCTGCCGGGGCGTCGGTACGCGCGGCGCCGCACTATGCCGGCCCTGCCCGTGCAGGTGGCGCGCGCTTCGCGCCGGGACGAGTCGGGGGTCCGTTCGTCACCAACCGATTCGGCCCTCGTCGCCGCTTTTTCATCTCTTCCGGCTGCTATGGCTACCCGTACTACTGCTCGGGATACTACTACCCGTACTCGAGCCTCTATTATCCGCCATACTTCTGGTCTGACAGCGATTACTACCAGCAGCCTTACACGGCGGTGCAGCCGACGTACGACGACAGCGGTTTGCAGTACGAGGTGGACCGGCTGGCCAATGAGGTGGAACTGCTGAGGCAGGAACAGGAGCAGCGTCAGGCGCCGCAGCCCAGCGCGCGCCCGGCGGCCGAGCAATCACCTGCGACCGTTCTCGTGTTCAAGGACGGGCACCGCAGCGAAACGCAAAACTACGGCATCGTCGGCCAAACCTTATGGGTGTTCACCGAACGGCACGCGCGGAAGTATCCCCTCAGCGATCTCGATATCCCGGCCACCAAAGCCGCCAATGAACAGCGCGGGATCGAGTTCGTTGTTCCTCCTTCGCCGCCGGAGAAGCCCGTGAGTCCGAGCACGCCCGCGCCGGTCCCGGACGACGAGTCCACGCCAGCCGCTGTGCCCCGCGATCATGTCCCTGGTCTGGCGACCGGCGATCGTGCAGGGTAACTAATCTTGTGATGAAGGTGTGTCCCAGGCGTAAGAAAGGTCCACTATCCTACCGCGTTACCGCGTCAGCCCCGCGCATCGGCCAGCGGAAGCCACACTTGAAAACGCGTATCGCCCGGTTTCGAACTGACCTGGATGCTGCCCTGGTGTTTCTTCACGATCCGCTGAATCACCCGGAATTCGGCCCCGTATCGTGAGCGCAGATCGCGTTCAATCGCCCGCAATACGTCGAAGTCGTCATCCACACTGAGCAGAAGCTGAAAAATCCCGTAGCTGCGCTCTCGCGGATGCCCCGGTCCAACGAGGACTAGTACTTCGGTGCCTTGAGGGAAGCAGATCGCTGGGCAATGATCTCTCGAGGATCGGGATTTGCGCCTGCACCCATCCCACGGGGAAAGTATGAAAAAGATCGGGCTTGGTCTCGCCGTAACTCTTGTCCTGCTAAGCAGCTTGGTCCCCCAGGTCGGCGCGCAAAGCGGGCTTCTTGGGCGAGCCAACATTCCTTTCAGTTTCACCGCCAGTGGAGAGCGCCTCAGCGCCGGTAATTACGAGCTCTGGCAGTTCGGAATGGATTCCGTCCTCCTGAAGAACGTGGCTACGGCCGAAGCCGTGACCTTGCACGTGCCGGGAAGTATTGCCGACAGCAATGCCATGAAACTGGTCTTCCACAGCTATGGAAGCTCGTCATTCCTGGCGGCTGTCGCCGGACCGACGGAAGAAATGCCGCTGCCCCAATCGCGACACGAAAAAGAGCTGGCAGCCGCGCATGGCAACGCGAATACCGTCGCCCTGCAAGTGAAACACTGAACCCGGCTACTGCACAGAGCCGGCCCCGGCCGCCTTTGCCGCTGCATCTCTACTCCCGCCATGCATCCGGAGCAGTTCGGCGTTGAATTCAGCGCCAAACAGAATAGAGAATGCAGTCCAGTACAGCCATAGCATCAGCGCGACACCCGCGGCCAGGGCCCCATATGTCTTGTTCAGCCGGGTAAAGCTGCGAAGGTACAAGCCAAGTGCGCTCGAAAGAATGAGCCATGTGGCCACCGCGATGCACGCCCCCGGCAAGGTTGAGCGCAGCGAACGTCGCCCAGCCGGACCCCACGTATATATCACCTCGATCGACAATACCGCGCAGGCAACGCAGATGCTCCACCTCAAGTACGGCCATACCGTCGCAAACGCCGTACCTACTCCAGCCTTGTTAGCCAGCCAGGCGCCGAAGCCTGGGCCGACAACCATGAGGGTCAAAGCGAAGATCATCAATGTGCCGACGCCAAAGGCGAGCCCGATGGCGAGCAGACGACGGCGCAGGAAGCCTCGCTTGTCCTGAAGGTCGTAAGCTACATTGAGGGCCTCGATCAGCGCCAAGAAGCCGCCCGACGCCGCCCAGATCGTGAGAGCTATGCCCAAAGACAGAAAGCTTCGCCCGTGGCGGGAGGCCACGCCCTTCAACACTCCGCGCACGAGTCCCATGCTGTCGGCGGGCACGAACCTGGCCATCAGCGCAAGGATCTGGTCGAACAGGTTGGGTATCGGCAGCAGGGCAACCGCGGCGGCAAAGGCTATCAGGAACGGAAAAAGCGACAGCACAAAGTAATACGACAGTCCAGCCGCCAACTGGCTCGTATGCTTTGCCTGCAGGCTTCTAAAGGTGGTCCGGACCACTTGCTTAAGAACAGCCATTCGGAACATGTCCACCTCCAGTGTCGGCTGCGCACGCCTATTCGGCGCCGAGAAATGCGTACCGCAGGAGAAACAACACGCTCAATACCCAAATCAGGCCGCTGATCTCCCGGCGGCGTCCGGTAAACAGCTTTAAGAATGTGAAGGAGAGCAACCCGAGGCTCAATCCCGTGGCAATGCTGAATGTCAGCGGGGTGGCAATCAGCGTCAGGAATGCCGGGACCGACTCCGTGAAGTCATTCCAGCGGATTCCCGCAACCGAGCCGCACATCAGCGCGCCCACCAGAATCAGCGCCGGCGCAGTGGCGTAGGAGGGAATCGCCGCCACCAGGGGGGCGACGAACATCGCGCCGAGAAACAAAGCGGCGATGACCAGATTGCCCAGTCCGGTGCGCGCTCCTGCCGCAACCCCGGCGGCACTTTCGATGTAGCTGGTTACTGTAGACGTGCCGGTCAGCGCGCCCACGATCGTGCCAAACGCGTCCGCCACCAGGGCGCGGCTTGCGCGGGGCAGCTGGCCATCGCGCATGAAGCCGCCTTCCTCGCACACCGCGACCAGCGTTCCCACGTTGTCGAACAGATCGACGAAGAAAAACACGAAAACCAATTCGCCCAGGCCCAGACTTGCGGCCGAGCGCAAGTCCAGCTTGAAGAGGGTCCCGGCAGGATGCGGCCAGGAAAAGAGGTGAGCCGGCCAATGGCTCACTCCCACGGGTATGCCAAGAATGGTGATGGCGGCAATTCCGATCAGGATCGCGCTGTCCACCCGTCGCGCCATCAGAATCGCAATCAGCAGCACACCGACCGCCGCAAGAATCACTTGTGGGTCGGAAACCTTGCCCAGACCCACGAATGTGGCCTTGTTTGCCACGATGACGCCCGCGTCGCGCAGCCCAATGAAGGCGATAAAAAGTCCGATTCCGGCCGCGGTTCCAAGCTTGAGGCAGTCAGGAATGCCGTTGACGATCTGTTCGCGCACCTTCGTCAGCGTCAGAATCAGGAAAAGGACACCGGACAGAAAGACCACACCCAGCACCGTCTGCCACGGAATGCCTCGCCCGAGCACGATCGAATAGGTGAAGTACGCGTTGAGCGACATCCCGGGCGCAAGGGCGATCGGGTAATTCGCCCAGACGCCCATCAGCAGGGTGGCCAGGGCGGCCGAAATACAGGTTGCGAAAAGCACGCCTTCCACCGGCATCCCGGCCGCGGAGAGGATCCGAGGGTTGACCACCACCACGTAGGCCATGGTCATGAACGTGGTCAGCCCAGCCAGCAGTTCGCGACGAACCGTGGTCTGGTTCTCCGACAAGTGGAAGACGCGCTCTGCCAAATGCTGGCTCATTGGGGAAAATCAGGCACTATAGGCTGCGGAGTGTGGGCCGTCAACGACAGAAGCCGGCGTGCGCAGCCAAAACTTCTGGGCGACCGCAGCGGTATCGAATTTGCTGATGTGTCCGAGAAAAATATTTTATTTGCCTCCCCAAACAGCTATGTCATAGCGTCAGCAGCTCACTTCGACAACGGCCCTGGTCAACAAAAGGAAAAAAACTGAAGGCTTTTTCTTGCTTTCAGCGGCCCCTGTTTTTCTAACTACATTCTGGCAGGTGGCTATGCGAACCATTGCTAAGATTCGTGTATTCATCACATTGCTGATCGCATTTGTCGGCCTGGTGGCGTTGCCGCGTCCAACTCTCGCCCAGCAGACGCTGGGTGGAATCACCGGAACGGTCACCGACACGAGCGGCGCGGTGCTGCAGGGCGCCACCGTGACCATTATCGCCAATGAGACCAAGCTGACGCGTACCCAGACCACCAACGCCAGCGGCATTTACCTGTTCGTCAATCTGCCCATTGGCACCTATGCCCTGACCTTCACGCAACCGGGCTTCGAGACCGAGAAGGTGCCATCGATTACCGTGCAGGCGAACCGCACGGCTACCGTGAATGCGGCCTTGCGCGTCGGCAAGGCCGAAAGCAGTATCACCGTCGAGGAGACTCCCCTGGTGAACGCTGCCGACACCACCAATGGATACGTGCTGGACAAGCAGCAGTTCGAAGCCATCCCGCTGCCCACCGGCAGTTTTACCGGCGTGGCCATCCTTTCGCCGGGCGTGAACTCAGAGCTGCCCAACGGCACAGGAGCCGATTCCGGTCTGGGGAACCAGTCGATCTGGGCCAATGGACAGCGCGACACCAGCAATACGTTCCTGCTGAACGGCGTGGATACCAGCAATCTCTTCAATGGCAAGAGCACCAGCCAGGTTTCCTCCGGGCGCATCCTCAACAACACGGGCGTGCCCGCCGCAAGCAATACCACGGCAGAAGTGGTTCAGACCACGGCTTCAGTGTATCTCTCCGTCGGCAACGCATTACCCACGCCGGCCCCGGAAACGGTGCAGGAATTCCGCGTCAACACCTCCATGTACGACGCGCGCCAGGGCTCGACCAGCGGCGCTCACATCGACATGAGTACCGCCTCCGGCACTAATGCCATTCACGGGGGCTTTTACCTGCACCGCGGCACCGATTGGCTGAACGCGGCTCCCATGTTCTTCAACCAGGACCCGAACATCCCTGCCAGCGAGAAAGTGCCTCAATTGCACCGCTACACCGCGGGTGGGACGCTCGGCGCCCCGCTCATCAAGAACAAGCTCTTCGGCTTTATCAGCTACCAGCATGTGCACGTTTCCGATCTGGAGATCGGAAGTTCGCGTACCGCCGTGCCCTTCGGGCTGACGGACGCCATGCGGAGCGACCCGGCAGCTCTCGCTACGCTCGCCAACACGAATTTTCCTGTCTCATCGACGGGAGGTATACCCACCAACGGCGTGGTCGGAAACGCGCCAGGAGACATCAGCCCGATCGCATTCCAGTTGTTGAACACCAAGTTGCCGAACGGCCAGTACCTGTTTCCTTCCGCAAACCCCACCTTCACGCCGACGATCAACTTCCCTGAAAATGTTTTTCTTACCCAGCCGGCTTACTTCACCTCCGATCAGGCGGTGACCAATCTCGACTGGCTGGCGACCCCCAAGGACACCGTGGCGTTCAAGTACTACTACCAGCACGACCCCACCACCGCGCCTTTCGGATACTCCTCGGTGGAAGGGTTTCCGCAGCACCTGGATGCCGGCAGCCAGGTGGCGACCATCACCAATACACAAACCATTTCGTCCCATCTCAGCGTGGTCGAGGTGTTCGGCTTCGTTCGCGAAAAACTCTACAGCACGATCAGCCAGCCCTTTACGCCCCAGTCGCTGGGAATTAATACGTTCGGGTCGGGGATTTTCCCCGGTATCACCATTGCAGACGACCTGGGCAACTTTTCCCAGAACAATACCGGGGAGGTCTTCAACGCCGCGCTGGCCATCGGCATGACCGGTGACGCGCAGGGCGCCTTTACCGGAATTTTTCAAAATCGCTGGATGCCTTCGGCGGACGTCATCTGGACCCATGGCAAGCACACGGTCACGTTCGGGGGAAGCTTCGCTTACGTCCAGCTCAATGCGCGGGACAACCGGGCCGATACGGGGATGATCGGCTTCGCTGATTTCTCCCAGTTCCTGCAGGGGCTGGTCACCTCGTATTCGCCCAACGGCTTCATCACCACTACGTTTCTGCAGGGCGACGCCAACCGTTACTTCCGGGCTAAGGATGTTGGCGCTTACGTCCAGGACAAGATCCAGCTCCGTCCCAACCTCAACGTCACCGTCGGTCTGCGCTTCGACGATCACGGCGGCCTCACCGAGAAGAACAACCGCATCCTCAACTTCGATCCCTCCCGCTACAGCTATGACGAAGCCACGGGTACGGTTACTTCGAACGGCCTCATCGTCCCGAATACGCCGGGCGTCAGCGGTTCCACTCTTACCGGGCGTCAGTGGGGGCTGGCGCCGCGCTTCGGCGTGGCCTGGAGCCCGAAGATGTTTCACGACAACGTGGTTGTGCGCGCGGGTTGGGGTATTTACTACGATCGCGGCGAACTGTTTACCTATCTCTCGCCCGGCTTTGCCGCCGGCGTCATCCCCGGTGGTCCGTTCGGCGTGAACCAGACCCTTCCCTGGGTCAACGCGCAAGTTTGCAGCAACATTGGAAGCCTTTACGAGGGTTTCATTCCGACGTGTAATCCGGACCTGACCCAGCCCGGGGCGGCTAATTTCTCCAACCCCTGGGGAACCACGCTGGGACCGCCGCCGAGCGGCAATCCGGCGAGCGTGGTGCTGCCCACCGCGTCCGAGATCATGGCTGGCGCTCAGCCGTTCCCTTTTGCCGTTTACAACCGCGCCAACAAGCTTCCCTACACCATGAATCACATGCTCGACGTTCAGTGGCAGCCGCGCCGGGACCTGGCCATCACCATCGGCTACCTGGGTAATCTTGGCCGCCATGGAGTGATTCCCGTTCCCTTCAACCAGGCTGGTATTGCAACCCCGACCCACCCCATTCACGGACAGAATTACACCTACGGCTACACCGTGATGGCGCCTCCCAATTGCAACCCCACCCTGAATCCCGCGGCCTGTGCCTACGGTCCCGGTTGCAACCCGGCCATGTCCCAGACCTCCGGCTGTGCTCCTATGGGCCTGCCCGACGCAACCACAATGTTCACAACCTATGAGGGAGGCAATGTGGACATGCGCGTTCCGTATGTCGGCTACTCCTCCGAGTCGGAGGCGTATACGGCGGCCGGCGTGTCCAGCTACAACGCTCTGCAGGCCCACGTGGAAAAACGAATGAGCCATAACATCCAGGTGGGCTTCTCCTATACCTGGTCCAAGGCAACCGATGAGCAAAGTGCGATGGGACTCTTCTACAACGGCAACAATCCGCTCGATCTGCATTCCGGGTACGGTCTCTCCGACTTCGACCGCACCCACGTCATCAACTTCACCTACCTCTACCAATTCCCCAAGTTCTTCGACCAGGCTTCGTTGAAAGGCAAGATTGCCAGTGGGTGGGCGCTTTCGGGTTTGACGGTGATCCAGAGCGGACAGCCCTACAGCATCATCGACTACTCCGGCGCCGTGGGGAGCATCTTTTACAGTGTCTTCGACGGTATCATCAACCCGGTTGTTCCGCTCGCGCCCGGCTGTTCTCCTGCGACTGTCTATACGGGTACGTCCGGTGCTTTCGGCGTCCCCGCTCTCAACGCGGCCTGCTTCACGCTGCCTCTTTTGAGCCCCGGCGCCCTGGGCGGCGCGATCCCTCCGGGTGACACCTTCGAGACCAATTTCGCCGTGGGCGAGCGCAATATCTTCCGCCAGCCCTGGCAGAAACGGGCTGACATCTCGATTTTCAAGGTCACGCCCATCACCGAGCATTCCTCACTGAAGTACAGCTTCGATGTTTTCAACGTCACCAACACGCCGAGCTTAGATATCCCCGTCAATAACGTGAACCAGAACCTGCTGTTCAACAACCTCCCAATCTATGGCACGCCGCCCCTCCCCTGTGGAGGCAGCAGTTTCTACGCGTGTCCCACCGCCAGCGGCCTGGGCATCGTGAACAAGACGATCGGCGGTGCGCGCCAAGTTCAGATGTCGTTGAGTTACACTTTCTGATAGCTCCGTGGGGCAATGAGGCTCGACCGATCCCTACTCCGCTCGCTTCCCAAGGTGCTTCTGCACGAGCACCTGGATGGCGTGCTGCGTCCGCGCACTGTCATCGAACTGGCGCGTGAGATCGGTTATGCGGAGATTCCCACCGAGGATCCGGACGATCTGGCCGCCTGGTTCCATCGCGGAGCGAACAAGGGCAATCTCGCGGAATATCTGCAGGGCTTCGCCCACACCATCGCCGTGATGCAGACCGAGGAGGCGCTGGAGCGCGTTGCCTACGAGCAGGCCGAAGACCTTAGCCGCGACGGGGTGGTGTACTTCGAGACCCGCTTCGCGCCGGTTTTTCACACGCGGCGGGGGCTCAGCCACGAGCGCATAGTTGCGGCGGTGCTGAAGGGAATGGAGCGCGGGCGCAAGGATTTTGGCATTCGGTCCGGACTGATCATCTGCGCCATGCGCAACATGAATGCATCGCTTGAGATGGCGGAACTGGCTGTCGATTTTCGCGGCCGCGGAGTGGTTGGTTTCGATCTGGCGGGCGAAGAGGGCGGCTATCCTCCCAAGAAGCATATCGAGGCATTTCATTTCCTCCAGCGGGAGAACTTCAGCATCACCATCCACGCCGGCGAGGGCTACGGCAAGGAATCGATCTGGCAAGCCATCCAATATTGTGGCGCGCACCGCATCGGCCATGCGACGCGGCTCATCGACGACATCGCCATTTCTGACGGCAAGGTGGTGAAACTGGGCGACCTGGCGCAGTACGTTCTCGACAAACGAATTGCGCTGGAGATCTGCCTGCTTAGCAACGTCCACACCGGGGCGACTCCCAGCGTTCGCGAGCATCCGTTCAAGGTTTTTTACGGCCAGGGATTTCGCGTGATGCTCAACACAGATAATCGTCTGATGAGCAACACAACGCTGAGCCACGAACTTGAACTCGCTGCCGAAGCCTTTGATCTTTCCCTGCAAGACCTGGAAAAGCTCACTATCAATGCCATGAAAAGCGCATTCCTGCCCTACGACCAGCGCTGCCGTTTGATCTATTCGGTGCTGAAACCCGGCTATGCCAAGGTCCGCAACCATCTGATGGCGGAGCATGGGATTGTGGGTTAGAGCGGAAGTGTCGCGAGCGAGCCTGAGCCTTAAGCAGAAAGGAAAAGGATAATGAGCGCGGCCCTCGCGCCGGACCAGCAAAAGCGCCTGCTTGCAACCGCCCGCTCCATGCTCGACAAGGCGTATGCGCCATTTTCCGAGTTTCAGGTTGGCGCCGCCGTGCTCACCCGCAAGGGCGCGACCTACGGCGGATGCAACGTGGAGAACTCGTCCTATGGGCTGACCGTCTGCGCCGAGCGCGCGGCCATCTTCGCCGCTGTCGGCGCTGAAGGACCGGAAATGAAGATTCACGGCATCGCCGTCTGTGCCCGTCATCAGGGCCGCGATCACGCCGCTTCTCCGTGCGGGGCCTGCCGCCAGGTGATCTTCGAGTTCGGGCCGGAGGCGCTGGTGCTGTACCAGGGGCCGTCCGGGCTGCAGCAGGTCTCGATCTCCGATCTGCTGCCGGGAGGCTTTCGGTTATGATGTGCAGCCCGGCCGGGCCAGAATATGCCTAACCCCGCCAGGAATGGCGATCCTGAAATAAGGGGCGAATCCGGAGGCTCGCGATGAGCCGCTTGATGGGATTCCTCGGCTTGGCCGTCATGCTGGGGCTTGCCTTCCTGCTTTCCGGCAACCGCCGCAGGATCAGCGGCAAAACGGTGGTCTGGGGGATCGGTCTGCAGTTCCTGTTCGCGGTGTTCGTGCTGCGCTTTTCCTTCGGGCGCAATCTGCTGACCTGGGCCGGCGAAGGCGTGAATCAACTGCTCGGTTACTCCTTCGCCGGCTCATCGTTCGTCTTTGGTGAACTGGGCAAGAAGAATGGCCAGTTGGGATTCTCTGTGGCCTTTCAGGTGCTGCCCACGATCATCTTTATCTCTGCGTTTTTTGCGGTGCTCTATCACTTCGGCGTGATGCAGTTCATCATCCGCCAGTTCGCGAAGGTCATGGTGCGGATGGGCGCCAGCGGCGCCGAATCGCTGGACGTTGCCGCCAGCATCTTCATGGGGCAGACCGAGGCGCCGCTGACCATCCGTCCATTTCTGCCGTCGCTCACGCGTTCCGAGCTGATGACGGTGATGACCGCCGGCATGGCCCACGTCTCCGGCGGGATCATGGCGGCCTACATCCTCTACGGCATCGAAGCCAAACACCTGCTGAGCGCAGTCATCATGACCGCTCCGGGCACGATCCTGGTTTCCAAGATGCTGGTTCCGGAGACCGAGAAGCCACTGACGGCCGGCAAGCTCAAACCCGGCGCCCAGCCGGCGTCGGCATCGGTGGAACTCGATGCCGCGTCGATGCCCAAGGACCAGAACGTGCTCGACGCCATCGCCCGCGGCACCATCGACGGCCTGCGTTTGGCGCTCAACGTCGCCGCCATGCTGATCTCTTTTATCGCGCTGATCTACCTCGTCAACGGGATCCTCGGCGGCATCCACAATCACATTGCGTCGTGGTTTCCCGCCAGCCTGGAGAAAATCTTTGGAGTGATCTTTGCGCCTATCGCTTTTGTGATCGGCATTCCGTGGAAGGATTGCCTGGCGGTCGGCAATCTGCTGGGCACGCGCATGGTGATCAATGAGCTGGTGGCGTTTTCCATGCTCGGCGCGCAGAAGGCGGCGCTCGATCCGCGCTCGTTCACCATCGCCACCTTCGCTCTCTGCGGGTTCGCCAACTTCAGCTCTATCGGCATACAGATCGGCGGCATCGGCGCGCTGGCGGAGAACAAGCGCGGCGAACTGGCCCGCCTCGGGTTTCGCGCTATGATCGCCGGCACCATGGCCAACCTGATGTCCGCCTCGATCGTGGGCATATTGCTGAAGTGAGAGACCGTAATCGAGGACGGGAGGGCACAGCTTTAGCTGTGCCGTGCGTTGCTCATGATCTTTGCCATCCCGAGCAGCTTTCGCTGCGAGGAATCTTGGTTTTGAAGCGGCAGGGAGAACCGGGATCCCTCGCTCGCGCTCGGTCGCGTAGCTCCTTCGCGCGGGGCTCGGGATGACAAATCAATGTTGGCATGTTACGGCACGGCTGAAGCCGTGCCCTCCCGGGTGTGATGGTTCAGGCCAATGATCTTTTCCCCGCAATCCGGCGCTCTCGACGAATTCTCCCGCGCGGAAGCGGCAGCCGAATTCATTCGCTCCAGGACCGCGCTGCGGCCTGAGATCGCAATCGTGCTGGGCTCAGGACTCGGCGATTTTGCCGAGGGCATGAGCGACGCGGTCCGCATTCCCTACGCCGAGCTCCCGCATTTCCCGTGCTCGACCGCCATCGGCCACGCCGGCCGCCTCGTCATAGGCCGCATAGCTGCAACACCGGTTGCCGTCATGCAGGGCCGCGTGCACCTCTATGAAGGCTATTCCATCAAGGACGTGGTTTTCCCCATGCGCGTCTTCGGACGGATGGGGATTCGCGCCGTCATCCTGACCAACGCCGCCGGCGGCATCAGCAGCGACTTGCATCCCGGCTGCCTGGTGATAATTCGCGACCACATCAATCTTCAGGGCGTGAACCCGGTCGCCGGCGCCAACGATGAGCGTTTCGGCCCGCGATTCTTCGACATGGGCAACGCCTATGATCCAGAGTTCCGCCAGATCGCTCAAACAGAAGCGGCGCGACTCGGGTTGTGGCTGGGCAGCGGCGTGTACGCCGCCCTGCTCGGACCATCCTTCGAGACCCCGGCAGAAATCCAGTACCTCAAGAAGATTGGCGCGGACCTGGTAGGCATGTCCACCGTGCCAGAGGTCATCGTGGCGCGGCACATGGGCATCCGTGTGCTCGCCATCTCCTGTGTGACCAACCTGGCGGCCGGGCTTTCCGACCAGCCCATCAGCCACGACGAAGTGCTCGAGATCGGCGCGCGAGTACAAAAGGAGTTCGTTGCGCTGCTGACAGCCGTGATTCCGCGTATCGCCACCGCCATCTCCCGCTAGAAGGTTCTTTCGAATTTAGCCAATGCGCCCTCAAGCTCCCACTGCACGCGCGCGCGTTCGCTGGATTCGAGCAGCTTGCGGCAGGCTTGCGAAGTCTCCGCCGCTCCTGCATTGTCGCCGGCGCAGGCCGCGGCCAGCATGAACGGCGAGGTCTGGGCCCACAAGCTGGCGCCGGGCAAGAAGGCGTGCTCCAGGCTGGTCCGCGCCATGGTCTTGAGATCGGCGTAGCTCAGCCCAAATTCTTCGACCGCGCGCTGGTACTCGCGGGTCATATCCGAGCGCAATACACCTTCGTCGTCGGTGGCCAGCGCCACCGGCACTCCGTACTTCATGTATACCGGCAAGGGGTGCCGCGGGCTGCGCACGCCGAGAATTTCATCCTCGCTGCTCAGGCAGATCTCGACCATGACCTTCCGCTCCGCCATCTCGCGCAGCAGGCCCATGGGATCGGATTCGTACATCACGTCCACACCATGCCCGATGCGCTCGGCGTGGCCGATCTCGATCGAATCACGGATGTGAAACCGCAGGTCCTCCGGCGGCGCCAGGCCCGGCACCAGTTCCCCGGCGTGCAGCGTCAGTCGAACCTTCGGATAAAGCTCGTGCATGTAGCTGAACATCTTCATGTGCAGAGAAAAATCATGGCGCGGAATGTAATTGTTCTCCGGCATGACCGGGTTCACCGACACTACCCGCGGATCGCGGCTGGCCAGCTCGAATCCGGCCAGGGTCAATGCGAAGACTTGCGGCGGCGGGAACCCGCGCAGCACGGTCGAGATGTAACGCACAGTGACGCGGCAACCCGGATCGGCGGTCGCGGTCCCGCAGCGCAGGCGTGAGCGCATTCGCGATTCGGCCTCGTCCAGCGAACGGCGCGCCGCAGCCACGGTCTCGTTCAGCCCGCCTGCCAGCAGGGCTTCACGCGCGCGATCGAAATCGCCGGTCCACGCAATGCTCTTGCTCAGGTCCATCGCGGGCTGTAGGACTTCGACCATCAATTCCAGGTACTGCTCATTCTGCGCCGCGGCGCGCGCGACGACCTCGGCGAGGAGATCGCCCAGGTGTGCCTGCGTAACCGGGTGAAACTTGCCGAAGCTGGCGAAGAAATGGTCACGCCCAGCCTCGGTATCCGGCTGGAAGTCTCGCATGGAGAACGCGTCCACTATCTGCCGGTAGAGCACGGGATCGTCGAGCGCCGCACTCGCCGGCGGACGCGTTTTGGGATCGCAGGGTGGCTGAGCGAGCGCCATGCTTTGGCGATCAACGCAGAGGCCATCCTCGGCCGCATACTGGATGAAGCTCTCGGCGTACACCGCACCCACCAGATGATTGTGCAGGTCTCCGCCTTTGGGCATCCGATACAGGAACGCGTGCAGCAGCAGCAGCGGCTGGTTACGCACCGACTCCAGGTACCGCGCGGCACGCTGTTCGGCTGAATCCACTTGAGCGGCAGCCACCAGCGACAGAAAAAGGACGCTTACAAAGAGACAAAATCCTCTGCGCACGTGGTTTCCTCAGATGTTGCGGATGCGGGATTGTAAATCAGCCGACAAAGACGCGTCGCGCTGGCGTCAGCGCAACGTCATGCTGCTCGCACGACGCGTTGGGTGTCGAGAACGGATTCCACGTTGATGTGGAGGGACTCCACGGCGGCGCCCAGCTCCGCCAGCCGGGTCATCGACCCAATGATAAGGTTCAGCTCAGTTGCCGGGATGTTGCGCACCTTGGCGGCAATTTCCACATTGTACCTGGCCGTTTCCGGTGTTTCCCCGCCGGACTGTGCCTTCTCGCCGCGCAGCGTTCCTCCCAGCATCCGAAAAAGGTTGATCAGGGAGCGGTTGCCGCAGATCGTGCACACGTCGTGCGGGCTGTTGCTGATGGTTTCACAATCAACGCAGAACACGGCGTTGAGTAGGGGAACCGCACCCACGCGCCCGTCAGTATCCGTGACTTGATTCATCTCATCCTCTTTATCGAGAGATGCTCACCGGCCCGGTTAGGATTCCTGCAGCAGCTCGCGCAGATCTGCCGTAGAGCACGGGATCGTCGGAAACTCCTTTGTTCATCGTGCCTGCCCACGATAAGCTTCCGCTTCTCAAACGGACCGCAACCGGCCGGGGAGAATCGTTACCAACGATGCGCGCCATCGACATCATCCGCAAGAAGCGCGACGGCCGTGAACTGTCGCCGGAAGAGATCGAGTTCGTCATCCGCGGTTACACCCGGGACCAACTTCCCGATTATCAGCTCTCCGCCTGGCTCATGGCCGTGGTGCTGCGCGGCATGACCGGCGCCGAGATAGCCGCTCTTACGCAAAGCATGCTGCACTCCGGCGGCGTGCTGGATCTTTCTGATCTACCGGGGCGCAAGGTGGACAAGCACTCCACCGGCGGCGTGGGCGACAAAACCTCCCTGGTGGTCGCACCCACGGTGGCCGCTGCCGGCGTGCCCGTGCCCATGATCAGCGGCCGCGGGCTGGGGCACACCGGTGGGACGCTCGACAAGCTGGAATCGATACCCGGGTTCAAGGCCAATCTCTCGCTCGCGGAATTCCGCCAGGTGCTCGAGACCTGCGGCTGCGCGCTCATCGGCCAAACCGCCGAGATCGCACCCGCCGACAGAAAGCTCTACGCCTTGCGCGATGTCACCGCTACGGTTGAAAGTCAGCCGCTCATTTGCGCTTCCATCATGAGCAAGAAACTGGCCGAGGGCATCGATGCGCTGGTGCTGGATGTGAAAACCGGCAGCGGCGCGTTCATGAAGTCCGAGGAAGCGGCCGTCGCGCTGGGCGAGCTGATGGTCGAGACCGGCGTGCGTGCGGGTAAGAAGATGGTGGCGCTGGTCACCGACATGGACCAACCCCTCGGCAATCGTGTGGGCAACGCGCTCGAGGTGGAAGAGTGCATCGAGATCATGCGCGGCTCCGGGCCGGCCGACCTGCGCGAACTGTGCCTGGAGCTGGCAGCCTGGATGTTGTTCCTGGCTGCCCGCGTCACCGGCCTCGAGGAAGGCAAGGGACTGGCTGCGGAGCTGATCGCCTCCGGCGCCGCCCTGGAGCGGTTTCGCGAGATCATCACGCTGCAGGGCGGGGACGGCGGCGTGGTCGACGACACCGGCCGCCTGCCGCAAGCCCGGCACCGCCTGCCGGTGCTGAGCCGAAGCAACGGTTTCGTCGCGTCAATCCAATGTGAACAAGTAGGGACCGCTGCCCTCGTGCTGGGTGCCGGTCGTGAGAAGAAAGAGGATTCCATCGATCCCGCAGTGGGGATCGCGCTGCATAAGAAGGTCGGCGCGCCCGTGCACGCGGGCGAACCGCTCTTGACCGTTCATTACAATTCCGACGCCCGGCTGAATGAAGCCCGCCGGCTGCTCGAAGAGAGCTACACGATCGCGCCGCAACCGCCGCTGTCGCGCCGGCCCCTCATCCACAGGATCATCCAGGGATCGCCACGCGCTTAATGCTTGACCGGATTGGACTTCGAGAGCACAATGCTCGTTTTTCGCTCCCAGAAAACCAGCGGCACGACAGTTCGGAGAACCGGTCATGAAGAATGCAAGCATTCTGATAGCGGTTTTGGCAGTAGTGTCTGTTTCCTACGCCCAGACGTTCCGTGGGGGTATTGAAGGAACCGTTACCGATAGCGCCGGCGCGGCCATACCTCAGGCGCAGGTGACGGCCAAGGACGTCGGCACTGACCTCAGCCGCACCACCGAAACGAATGATCAAGGGTTCTACTTCTTCGCAGAACTGCCGCTGGGAGAATACACGGTAAGCGCCAGCAAGGCTGGATTCAGCACTTTCATTGCGCAGGGGGTCCACGTCGAGGTATCGGCTCGAGCTCGGGTTGACGTGCAACTGCGCCCCGGCGAGGTGCGCGAACACATCGAGGTTCTGGAGGAGGTGCCCCTGGTCGAGACCACCATAGACAATCTGGGTGGCACGCTGGAAGCCCGGCAGGTGGAGCAGTTGCCGGTAAACGGCCGTGACTTCTCCAAGATACTGACCATGGTGCCGGGTTCGACCGCCGATCCCGGCGCGGTCTCCGAATCGCCCGGCTCCTTTGGACTGTTCTCGATGAACGGCAACCGTGGCCGCTCCAATAACTACCTGCTCGACGGAACAGACATGAACGACGGATATCGCAATGACCCCGCCATCAACGAAGGTGGCGTGTTCGGCGTGCCGGCTACCATCCTACCGCTCGACGCCGTGGCCGAGTTCGGGATCCTGTCCGGGACAGAAGCGGAGTATGGCCGGAACTCGGGCGCTATCGTCAACATCGTCACCAAGTCGGGCACCAACAGCATTCATGGCACCGGCTTCGAGTACTTCCGCAACAATCACCTGGACGCACGCAACTTTTTCAATACCACTGATCAGGCGCAGGACTTGTTCCTCAACAATCAGTTTGGCGGTTCGATTGGCGGACCGATCGTCAAGGACAAGACGTTTTTCTTCGCTTCCTATGAAGGGCAACGGGAGCGGGTTGGCATTCCGAATTCGTTGACCGTTCCCACTCAGGCGTTGATCAACCAGACCCTTAGCATGCCGGGCGTAACCCTCAATCCGGTCATTTCCAACCTTCTCGCCAGGAATCCCTGGGGAGTGCCGCTGCCGGCGGGCGATCCCGCGGCCCCTGCTTCGGCCACGATTCAGGCCACTAACAACGCTTTCAACAGCCTGGACAGCGTGATCGGGAAGATCGACCAGCATATCGGCGAAAAGGACCTGCTCACCGGCCGTTATTTCTTCGGGCACAGCGATCAGAACTTCCCTCTCGGATTGCAAGAGGGCGCCATCGGCCCAGGCTTCAACACCATTGTTCCCACGCACGTGCAGGTGGTATCGCTTTCCTACACGCACGTAATCTCCAGCAATACGCTCTTGGAATTTCGCGGCGGGTGGAACCGGTTCTTCGAAACCTTCACGCCGCAGGATTCCTCGTTCGATCCCGCCAGCATCGGACTGGTCAGCGTCAACAGCAACAACCCGCTATATGGAGGGTTGCCGCAAATCTCGATCAGCGGCTTCAGCAGCCTGGGCAACGGCGGCAGCCAGCCGCGCGGACGTGTGGATACCAACTGGCAGTACTTCACCAACCTGTCCTATATCAAGGGCAAACACAATTTCAAAACCGGCTTCGAGTTCCGCCGCACCTCAATCAACGGATTCCAGGACACGCATTTTCGCGGGGCGCTCAGCTTCGACAGCCTGGCCGACTTTCTGATGGGCAACATAGAGAGCGGCACTGAGTCAGCGGGCGATACCCACCGCGTCACCCACCAGAATAATTACGGCCTGTATTTTCAGGACAATTTCCGGTTCAGCCGCAGGCTCACGCTCAACTATGGGTTGCGCTGGGATTACTTCGGCGTGATCCACGAAGAGCATGATCGCTTCAGCGTCTTCGACCCGGTGGGCGCCGGCAGCCTGGTCCAGGTAGGAAGTCCAGGACTTCCCGGACTGTATCCCAAGGACTTCACCAACTTCTCGCCGCGCGCAGGTTTTGCCTACGATTTAACAGGCAAAGGCAAGACCGTGCTGCGGGCCGGCGCCGGCATTTACTACGACGCCTTTTCCCAGGATTTCTTCCTTGGACAAACACCCTATAACTGTACGTTCTGCCCGGGCCCCGCGTACAACGCCATTGGTCCGTCCCAAATCCTCATCAATAACACACCTGTGGCGACGATCCAGTCTGGAGTGCCGGTGTTTGCCCCGGCAGGCTTTGTACAGGACAACGAGGTTTTCAGCGTCGACCAGCGTCTGCGCACGCCTTACGTCTATGAGTACAACCTGAACGTGCAACAGCAATTGTCCGGACCGATGGCGCTGCAGGTGGGCTATGTCGGTTCGGCCGGACGGAAGCTGTTCCGCTACGTGGACATCAACCAGTTCAACCCCGCGATTGATAGCGTCCCCTATCCTGCTTTCAGCTACGTCAATCAATTCCAGTCATCCGCCACTTCCAACTACAACTCCCTGCAAGTTGTACTCACCATGAGAAGCTGGCACGGCCTGACTTCCAGTGTGAACTACACATGGTCGCATTCCATCGACAACGCCAGCGACGGGATGGACTTCGTGCCTCAGGCCGCGCAGCCCGACAACAGCTACCGTCCTGACCTTGAAAAGGGGAATTCGAATTTCGACGTTCGTAACCGGCTGAGCTGGAACTATCACTATGAGGTTCCACGTCTCGGCTCATGGACGCCCAAACTCACCAAGGGATGGTCGTTGGATGGAGTGCTTACTCTGGCCAGTGGCGCGCCCTTTGATCCCACCTACTTATATGAAGGTGATTTCAACGGCAGTGGCGAGCTCTTCGGACGGCTGGATCTGGTTGGGAATCCTTACGCTGGAACTTCGATGCCATGGAACATTCTGAACCTGCAGGCGTTCCAGGTGCCGTGCACCTGGAACGCTGGTACCGGCGCCTGCGATCCCGGCACTCAGCACTTCGGCAACATCGGCCGCAATGCCTTCACCGGCCCCCACTACCGTGATTTCGACTTCTCGATTGCCAAGAGCACGCCGCTAAGTGAGCGCGTGACCATGCAATTGCGGGCGGATATTTTCAATATTTTCAACCACCCGAACTTCTCGAATCCCGAGTTGCCCTGCTACTGCGCGGACCCGCTCGAGGGTTCGCCACCGGACGCGGGCGGTCACCCAACCGGGATCGGCGGATTGTTCCCCATCACGGCAACGCCGGACGTGGGCTCGGGGAACCCGTTCCTGGGCGGCGGAGGCCCGCGCGACATTCAGCTCGCGGTGCGCTTCTCTTTCTAACCGCCGGGAGCGGCGGCGCCTGAAACGTATGCCCGAAAAATTTGTCTTCTCGGACCTGCGTGAGCTGTTTGCCAAGGCGAACGAGGAAAAATCCGGCGACCAACTGGCTGGTCTCGCGGCGCGGTCGGAACGCGAACGAGTTGCGGCAAAGCAGAAGTTGGCAGACCTTCCGCTGGACGAAATCGTCCGCCAGCCGCTTATCGACCCCGATGAGGATGACGTCAGCGGCCTGATTCTGCGCAGCTTCGATCAGGTGGCATTTCAGCATTTCCGCACCATGACCGTGGGCGAGTTCCGGGAATACCTGCTGGACGATGCAACCAGCCAGGAGGAGCTGAATCAGCTTCAGCGGGCAATCATTCCGGAGATTGCCGCCGCGGTCGCGAAGATCATGAGCAATAAGGATCTCGTGCTGGCCGCCAGCAGGTTCAGGAACATCACCAAGTGCCGGAACACGATGGGAGAGCGGGGAGTGCTCGGCATCCGCATCCAGCCCAACCACCCGGCCGATGATCCCGGCGGCATCGTTCTTGCGACCTTCGAAGGACTGCTCTATGGATGCGGCGACGCCGTGATCGGGGTGAATCCCGCCTCGGATTCGCTTCAAGCCGTGAGCACGATCCTGCGCGTGCTCAATCGCATAACCGACACCTGGCAGGTTCCCACTCAGACCTGCTGCCTGGCGCACATCGGCACCCAACTTGCCGCAATGGGCCGGGGCGCGCCGGTGGACCTGCTTTTTCAGTCGGTGGCGGGAACGGCCAAGGCAAACCGCAGTTTCGGCATCAGCCTCGAGATGTTGCGCGAAGGGCGAGAACTGGTGCTGGAGCATCACCGCAGCCGCGGTGCGCCGTGGAAGGGCGACAACGTGATGTATTTTGAAACCGGGCAAGGCAGTGCGCTTTCTGCCGAAGCTCATGATGGCGTGGACCAGCTGACGCTCGAAGCCCGTGCGTATGGTGTGGCGCGCGCGTTCCAGCCGTTTCTGGTCAACAGCGTGGTCGGCTTCATCGGCCCGGAGTACCTGTATGACGAACGGCAGATCATTCGCGCCGGGCTCGAGGACCATTTCATGGGAAAGCTTCTCGGTCTGCCGATGGGCTGCGATGTCTGCTACACCAATCACGCTGCCGCTGATCAGAACTCGGCCGACAATCTGCTCCTGCTGCTGGCGGCGGCGGGATGCAACTACTTCATGGGAGTTCCCTGTGGCGATGATGTCATGTTGAATTACCAGTCCACCAGCTATCACGATGCCCTGGCCGTTCGCCGCCTTTTCAACCTGCGGCCCGCACCCGAGTTCCTGGCATGGCTGGAAGAGATGGGCATTTACCGCGCTGCCGAACCCGTCCCGCCGGATCTCGCGACCAGACGGCAGTTGCTGAAGGGACTGGAAGCGTCACTCGAGGGGGTTGTTTGAATGCCCGACCGCCCGGACTCGCTTCCGGCTTATGCGGATTGGCCCGAACTGGTAGGAAAGGTCCGGGCGCGCACGCCCGCACGTCTGCTGGTGGGACGCAGCGGAGCTGCCTACCGGACAGCGACGCAAATCGAGCTGCGGGAGGCACATGCCGCGGCACGCGACGCCGTCCGGGCCGAGCTTGACCTGAGCGTGCACCTGGGTGAGGAATTTGCAAAGAAGTGGGACATCTTCGAAGTCTGTACGCAGGCCGCTACCAAGGAAGAATACCTCCTGC
>Ga0187782_10000532_pt1 | contig 25887 bp, 17 predicted proteins | sample 0715_SJ02_MP15_2_FD_132454 | JGI IMG/M metagenome (GOLD analysis project Ga0187782, IMG submission 132454) | Tropical peat soil microbial communities from peatlands in Department of Meta, Colombia - 0715_SJ02_MP15_20_MG | ecosystem: Environmental > Terrestrial > Soil > Wetlands > Peat | place... | reverse complement strand
TTGATCTGCGCGGCCACCTGCGGCTTAAACCAGCCGCGCAAGCGAATCGTCGCCATGGGCGACTTTCCGATCACCGTTAGCTTATTGGTGAGGACATATTCCTTCTGATCGACTCTGCCGCTTAGCACGACCAGAGTGGGCATCTTCATGCGCCCCGGGGAAAATTGCGAGCGCTCGCCCATTGCGGCGGCCTGCTGCAGCATATCGCGGCGGGCTTTCGTGTCCAGCACCATGGTTTCGTTGATTTTGGGAGCGGCGGCTTTGCGGCCGGTGTCCCAGGGGATGGCGGTATCGGCGGTGGCGTCCACCTTGATGCTGTGCTTGCCGATCCAGATCGTGTCGCCATCGTGGAGCATGGCGCGTTCCACGCGAAGATCGTTGACGAAGGTGCCGTTCAGGCTATCGAGGTCCTCCACGACCAACCGGTTGCCCTCAAAATACACGCGCGCGTGATAAGTCGATACTGCTAGATTATCGATGGCAAGATCGTTGTCGGGGGAACGCCCAATCGATACTGGCCGGCTACCAATGGGAACCTCTTTCACCACTTTGTTTTCGAACATGAGGCTGAGTTTCGCCATACGGCATTCCTCCGTGGGAGGTTCTAGTCTTTTTTGCCCGAGTCCCGACGCAACCAAGAAAACCAACCCCTGGATTCTTCCTGCACCCGCACAACAATCACCGTAACGTTGTCCAATCCTCCGCGTTCGTTCGCCAGGTCGACCAACTTTTGCGCCGCCGATCCCGGATCGGTCTCCGCCTGCAACTTTCCGGCGATTTCCGGCTCCGTCACCATCCGCGTGAGGCCATCCGAACAGAAGAGCAGAACGTCGCGGGGCATCAGATCGACCTCGTCCATTTCAACGTCCACTTCCGGATTCGCACCGAGGGCGCGCAGGAGCACGCTTTGCATTTCGCTTTCTTCCGCCTGCTGCGGTGTCAGAATTCCGCGCCTTACCTGCTCGGCCACCAGGGAGTGATCGTTAGTCAATTGCTGGAGTCCCCCTGCGCGAAGCAGATACGCCCGGCTGTCTCCCACATGCGCCAGGCTCAGCTTGTTCCCGTTGATCCATCCCGCCGTCAGCGTGGCTCCCATGCCGCGTTGCTCCGGGTGCTGCTGTGCAGACTGGTGAATCTTGAAATTCGCCTGGAACACTGCGTTCTGCAGTTGTTTCGTCTGGGGACTCCAATTGTCCGTTGCACCCCCGTGTACCGTTGCGCCGGCATCTTCTTCGCGAGGCTCTGCATGGCTGCAATACTCGCCCACCGTCTCGACGGCCATCGCGCTTGCCACTTCGCCGTGTGCCTCACCGCCCATTCCGTCAGACAAAATGAAAAGGTTCAAAGGTTCGACAATCCGGAACGAGTCCTCATTATTTGTGCGCACACGCCCCACATCGCTCACACCCCCGCTGACGATCTGCACAACGTCTCCTTCCAAGCTTCTCGTGAGCACACACACTTCCCCCGGCGTGGAAACCGGTCCCGACCTCTTCTTATCCACGCTAGCAGACGCTCGTGTACTGTGAAAGGCTTTGCGCCCAAGTAATAACCGCCCCTCAGCGGAACTGCCCTATGGTCAGTTCGCAAGGATACCCGAAATGACAGGATTCCCACAGTATTGCCGAAGCGGGTGAGGAAAACCGCACGGGCCGGAACGTCAAGGGGCAGATTTTCCAGGAATTCACGGGACTTCAACCGGGCGGAAATCTCCCTTACAATCGCATTGTGCGTCCCTTCTCGTGTCGCTTCTTCCAAGCTGTTTTCTATCTCGGCATAGCATGTCTGACCCTTTCCTTTGCCAGGGCCCAGCAGGCTCCCCCTGCTTCCGGGGCGCGCATCCTGCTGTTGCCACGCAAGTTAGTGACCGGCGAGAGGGCAACTCTGGCGGTTTTGGACGTGGCCGGGCGTTTGACGCCGGGCGTGAAAATCGCTTTCTCCAACGGGGATAAGGTGACAACCGACGTCACAGGGCGAGCGCTGTTCGTTGCGCCGCTGAACCCCGGCAAGATCTCGGCGAGTATCGAAGGGCGAAGTGGCCGGGTGACGAGCACGATCTTCCCTTCCGCGGATGTCCCATCTGCTACGGAAGAGGTGACGCAGGCCCCGCTCGTCGCTTCGGTCAGTGACCGGTTCGAGTTTCTTGGTCATGGTTTCTGCGGCGATGCCGACGCAAATCATGTCACCATCGGGGGCTTGCCGGGACTGGTTCTCGCCGCTTCGCCGGGTTCGCTGACCATCTTACCCCCGGCTGAACAGAACCCAGGGCCGGCCATTGTGAAGGTGAGCTGCGGGCAGAAGTCCGCCATCCCGTTTACGATTGTCTTTGTCGGTTTGGAACTCGAAGCGAGCCATGAGCCGCTGACTCCGGCCGAGCATCGAGTCTTGGCGGTGCGCGTGCGGGGCAGCACCGGAAGAATTTCGCTCGAAGCGCGCAACCTTGCGCCTGATGTAGCCGAACTAGTGGGTGGCGAAGTCGTGAGAGCGCTTTCAAGCGGCGGCGCGGACAATCTCGCGAAGTTCGAGTTAGTTGGCAAAAAGCGGGGGAATTTTACAGTTTCGATTCGGTTGCTGGCACCTCTCTCGCCTCCGAGGATATGACGCAGGCCGATCTGAGTTCCGCCACTACCTAAGCCCAGCGAAGAACGGCCAGCAGGAAGCGGCACTACAAAGGCCAAGAAGATTAACCGCAAAAAAAAGCGGTGGCCCTTTCTGAAGGCCGTCCAAGGTGACCAGTCTGCCGCAGTGCGAAGGCTACGCAGATTTCTTGGCGGCGTCAACGGGCGGGAGCTCCAACGTGCCCTGCCGTTCATCCACGATTTCACCGACCTCCCCGTTCGTCAGAAGACGATTCAGCGAATTCGATGCTTTATCCAGTCGCTTGTCCGCTTCCGTATAACTCAGCTGGGCGTTCTTCAGATGCGTCCCGATCTTGTCAAAGCTCTCGCTGAACGTATCCAACTGCTTGCGCATCCCCGCCAGGTTGGCGCTCAATCGCCGGGCATTTTCTTCGATCTGCATTCCGCGCAAGCCCATCGCAATCACGGTGAGGTGAGCGTAAAGGGTATTCGGCGAAACCGCCATGATCTTCTTCGAGCGGCAGTAGGCGTCCAAGGCGATGCCGCGAGTATCCGTGCTGCGCAGCAATTCGTAGTAGACCGCCTCGCTCGGCACGAACATCAATGCCAGATCGAGGGTGTCCTCGTCCGGCACGATGTATTTCTTGGCGATAGAGTCCGCGTGCAGTTTCACCGCGGTGATAAAGGTCTTGCGCGCTTCCTCACCCTCCGTTTCGAGGCGCTGGAAGGAGTCAAGAGGGAATTTGGAATCGATGGCCATCAGTTTTCGGTCGCGAAGGTGAATCACGGCATCGGCCGCTTCCCCACTCCGGAAGCGGTACTGCTGCGTGTATTGCGTGCGGGGCAGGCAATCTTCCAGCAGGCGCTCCAGCGTGGTCTCTCCGAAGCTGCCGCGAGACTTCGTGCCGCCGAGGATATTTTCCAATCGCGAAGCCGCTTCATGCATCAAGTGGCCGGATTCCTGCACCTGTCCGAGTTGCTGCTGGATCTGGGTGATCTGCTCACGGGTGTTTTTCAGTTCCGTGGACATGGCCGTCTGTGCTTGTGAGGTGATCTTCGAAGTGATTTCGGCGGAGTCCCTCGTGCCCTGTTGCACGGCTGCCGTCACCGCTTCGAGCCGTGCGGCAACGGCGCTGGCGATGGTTTCCATTTTGCCGGACGCCAGCGCTTGTGCTGTGGAAAGGCCCAGCAAGTCGCGGCGCAGTTCGTTCATTTGCGTCTCGAGGGCTTCGCTTTTCTTTTTGTCCTGAGTGCTCCGCATGAGCATCCAGAGGACGATCAAAAGCAAGGCAAGCAGCGCGGCGGCTATCCAAACAGGGTTCATGGTTTCTCCGATTCGTTCACGGGAAACGGTCTACCCACTTTAACACGCGAAAGTGGAGCGAAGGCACGAGAGGGGTTTGGAGGAATGCCGGCAGGTTCGAGGAAAAGCCTTCCCCCAAGTCTTCGGAAAAAATCGGCATGCGGCAAGCTACGACAAGCCCTTGTGGAGCAATGTGACAGACGTCATCCGAGGAGGACAGGTTGTTTGCTATAGCACTATTACCAGCTGGGTCCGCCCTTACTTACTCCGACTCCAGGTGACTTTGCTCTTATGCGGCCTCATGTTCGCCCAGCTGGTCCTCCAACTGCTGTCCCGTCCTCTCGGCCTTTCTTGACCCCATCGTCCCACTACAAGCGAACTCTCAGGAATACGTGGCTTGTGGGCTGCCGTCAGTGCGCTAACTGCGGGACGAATTGAAAATTACGCAGAATGACTTCCTGGTCCGAGACGGGCGTGGATTTGAAGCACCAAAGATTCATGCCCAGGGGAATAGGGACTTGGGGAATACGCGCTAAGAAATCAGGCGGAGCGAAAGTGATCGTCTGCAGGACGTCGGCCGTGTTGCCGATGGGCTCGAGTCCGCTCATGATGGTGGCAACGATGCGCGTGGAACTCCATTCGAAGCGGGCGGTGGTGAACGCGGACCCGTTTGGGCTGTAGGTAAAATTGTCCTCCATGGGGCCAAGGGACTTGTTGCCGGTGGAGGGGTAGAAGGTGAAGTCCGCATTGCAGCCGTGGCAGGTGTTGTTCCACCGGGAGAATTCGATGTCGATTTCGTTTTCCGCATCGACGCCAACGCCAGCCTTGGCGCCATAGTTGAAGAGGCCGAGAACAGTGACGGGATCCATGCTGTCGATCCGCCCCTCGATCTGCCACTGATAGGTGCCGAAGCCGAGGCTCTCGGTGGTGAAGAGCTCGGCAGCGGTGAAGGTTCCCTCGCGATTCACAATCCGCAAATGCAGGTAGCCATTGGCGTCAACAAACAGGTTTGAGGGATTCCCCTTGGCAACACCGGCCATACCGCCATTGGTAAGAATCCAATCGCGACCCATCCAATGGATGGCGTTGGCAGAAGCGCGAGCGATCCCTGGCTGCGCGCGGAAGGCAACAACGAACGCAAACAGAAGGGGAGCAAGATAAAACAGTTTTTGTGGGCATCGCATAACTGGAATCTTATTGCACGAGGTTCCTCCGCCAGGCAGGGCGCACATCGCAAGCGCCCGCCCGTTCAAACTGGCTTGTTCGCGAGATAGAGGAGACGAAGTAGGCGGCGTTCACTTGTAAGCGTGTGGGCGGTAGATAGGAATTGTTGTAATCCCTCGAAGTTTTTTTCGCCTTCCATGGAGAGAAGAGCTTCCCGGCGTTTTTGCCGAGCATCGCGCCAGCGCCTGGCGATTTCTCCGGCGTTCTCGCTGGTGTCGGTAACACGGATGAGTTGAAAGCCCGCCTGTTGAAGAAGCCGTTCGTTCTCTCCCGGAGGGCTGAAGAGGTAGAAGCCAATCGAACTGCGGGTAGCAAGTTCCTGATGAGAAACTGCGCCGCCGATGACCAGCGCATCGCTGAACAGAAAGTGTCCACCCGGCTTCAGCACGCGAAAAAGCTCGCGAAGAACGGCGAGACGATTGGGAATATGACAGAGAACATCATTCGAGAAAGCGGCGTCGAAGGAGCAGCCATCCAGGGACAGATTTCGTGAGGCGTCCGCGATCTGGAAACGCACGCGCTCCGTTAAACCGCGAGCCTCCGCCAGGGCGTTTGCGGTGTGGATACCCGGCGCGTTGATGTCCAGACCCAGAAGGCTGCATCCCGTGATGCCAGCAACCTGCAGGGCGTAACGGCCGGAGCCGGAGCCGATTTCGAGCACAGAAGAACGGGGAGTAAGTTCGAGAGAGCGAGGAATTTCGTTGGATTCTTCGGTGGTGGCCCAGCCTGTTTGCCCGAGATCCTCTCCATATGTCTCGAGTCGAATCTGACCGTACACCTCATCACTGTAATGAGCGTACGCGTTGTTATAGAGGTCGACGCCCGGGCACATAGGCGGACTATTCTACTGCCCGGTGTTCAAAAGAAAAGACCCCGCCGAGAGCGGGGTCCTTCTTCCTGCTGCGCGGTGCGGAGGCGGTTACCAGTAGAGCTTGAGTGCGAACTGCCACTGACGAGCATCGGCCGCTGCGGAAGGTTGGCCCGCTGCGCAGGTGGTGCCGACGAGCGGGTCGCAAAGCTGATTCACAGCGATGATGTTCGTGTGGTTCGTCAGGTTGAAGACATCGGCAATGAGCTCCATGCGGAAACGCTCACCCAAATTGATGCCCTTGGAAATGCGCATATCAAACTGGAAGAACCCGGACATGGTGAAGCGGTTGCGGCCGAGCGTACCGTCGCAACCAAGAGGCGGGGTAATCCCAGGAACAGTGAAAGGTTCAAAAGAGTTGGTGAAGCAGTTGGTGGGAAAGCCGAAAGAAAAGCCATGGATGAATGGGGAGGTAGTGCCGCCACCCATATTGGGACGATCTTGGGAAGAGCTAAGTTCGAGGCGCGTGTCTTCGCCGGAGATAACGTTGAAGGGAAGGCCGGAGGAGACTTCCACGAGCGGGGCGAAGGTCCAGTTACTCAGGAAGCTCTGCATGAAGCCTTGGCCGGCGACATGAGGCGAAGTCTGGAAAACGCCGCTGGTGACCCAACGGCTGGGCTGGTTATTGACCGAATTGCCCTTTTCATATTGGGGGAAGCGGCTGTCTTGGGGTTCGAGAGTGGACTGCAGGTCAGTACCGTCATCAATCGAATGAGAGAAGGTGTAACTCGACAGCAACTGGAAATGCTTGGAAAAAGTCTTCTGGAGATTGATGGTGAGTGCGCTATAGGTAGAGAAGGCATCTGAAACCTGCGTGTCCACGCTGTTGTAGGGAACCGGGACACCGAAGCCGGTGGGGTAACCTGCTGCAGCGGCGAGAGCGACTTGAGTCCCATAGCCGCCCGGGACCAGGCCCTGGAAGGACGGATTTGGGCCGGACCTGCGGAAGAAGTTGAAGAACGAAGCGGTGCCGACGAATTTTCCGTTGAATGACGCCAGGGGCGCGGGGCATCCGTTGAGAACACCGAGAACGCCGGGCGCGTTCGTGGCCGTGACGGAAACACCGCAGGTCGTTGGTGTCGGGGCCACGTTGGCGGATGGAGCAACGACCGTGAACGGGCTGCTGAAATTGAGACCGGCAGCGTCAGCATTCGCAAGGTTGTTTGTCAGCAAAACCGGGTCTGTGGAGTTGATGTCAATGGGACGATAAAGGTGAACACCCTTGCTCCATTGGTAACCGACGCTGATCTTCCAGGTGCCGGCGATAACGCGCTCGACGGTGAGGTTAGCCTGCTCGGCGTAGGCGTCGCGGAAATTGCTGGCGACGGGCAAAGTGAAGGGAAGGATGCCCAAAGGAAATCCTACCGTGAGGTAGTTCTGATTAGCGAATAGGGAACCTGGTGCAGTCGGATTGAAGCGTTGCTGATTCGGCTCATAGAACATACTCGGCAGCGCGTTCAGCACGCCCTGGAAGATGGAAGAGCCATTCAGGTTGGCAGGGCTGTCGAGAGTTCCTCCACACACGGTGGTGACCAGGCCGCAGGCAGAAGGTGTGCCGCCCGCAGCGAGCAACTGCACAGAACGGCCGCCATCGGCGGTCACGGAGTCAAAGGCAATGGCGAGCAGCGGGTGATCGAAGAAGAGACCGAAGCCAGCCCGTACGACGGTCTTGCCGTCGCCCCAGGGGTCCCAAGCAAGGCCGAAGCGCGGGGCAACGTCCTTGTATTGACGGGGAACACCTTCGATCACACCAAGGGCGTTTTCCGCAGCGGCATTGAGCGACGTGGCCGGCGCGAAGAGAGGCGTTAGGTCAGGATCGTAACGCAGGCCATAGTTAATGGTCAGCCGGCGGTTAACGCGCCAAGAATCCTGCGCGAACAAGCCGATCGGAATGTCGTCGAAAGGCTCGTTCGAGGTCCCGATACCTTGAATGAAGTCCGTGGGGATGCCGAAGCCATAGGCTTGGAGAGTGGTGGCGCCGGGAAGGGCGATCGAACCAGTCGCGGTTGGCACGCTGTTTGGCAGACCAAAGGTGCTGGCGGGAAGGCCGCCGAAATCGACGACGCCGCCGAAGTCCAGTTCGAAGATCTGCTGCTTGGCGGAGCGCAATTGCAGAAGATTGAAGTCCGCACCAACCTTGAAGGTGTGCTTCCCTACGACGATCGTGCCAGCGTCCGCGAATTGGAATCGGCGCTCGATGCGGTCAACTGTGGAATAGGGCTCGCGGCCGAAGTAGGCGTAGCCGGGAATATTCACACCGATGTCGCTGCCGCCTTCGGACGGAGAATAGCCGAAGTGAAGGCCACGGCGAGCAAATTGAAAGGTGAATTCGTTGTAAGCAGAATCGCTGAGAACGGTGTCGTGCTCGAACGTGGCGTTGACGTCGCGATAGTGCTGCTCGCCGACGCGGGAGGCTGAGTTTTCCCCTAAGACCTGGTTTTGAGAAGTGGACTGAAGGCCAGTAACCTCGGAAGGAGAAACCCCAACGCGGAGGAAAGAGTGGTTGCGGTTGTTCCAGATCTGGTCGATGCGTGCCGACCACAGGCTAGTTTTTTCCATGACCGGGAAATTGCCACGAATGCTGTTGAGACCGACGTAGGAGGCGGGAAGGGGAGCAACGCCGTAACCAATTGCGGAGCAGGTGAGCAGATTCACGGTTTGATTCGCGGGGCATTGCACGGGAAGGGGGAATTGCGCGCCGGGCCCTGGGTTCAAGAAACCCCCGGTAGCACCGGCAGCTACCGCGCCATAATCCAGTTTGTTCAACGCAACACTCGAAGCGGAACCCATCAAAACGCCATACTGCGCGGCGAGTTCTTGATAGGCGGGAACGCCAGAGGTGAGCAGACTGTTCACAGCGGAAGCTTGAGCAGAAGTCAACTCAAGAGGAAAGGGAACACCTGGAATAGAGACAGGAGCGAGTCCGAAATTGTTTTCGCCAATGCTCGAAAAGCCGGTCTCTTCACGCTGCGTGTATTCATAGGAGAAGAAATAGAAAGTCTTGTCCTTGACGATCGGGCCGCCGATGGTCACCCCGGTCTGCACGCGGGTATACGCCTGTTTGATGGGTACGAGATCGCCGGTATTGGGGTCGACATCGAAGGAGAAGGGGTTGCGGGCCTGGAAGGATCGGTTGCGAAGATAGCCGAAGACGTCCCCATGAACCTCGTTGGTCCCGCCCTTGGTGACAATGTTCACGACGCCGCCGGTGGCGTTGCCATACTCAGGGTTGTAGTTGCTGAGAATCATCTGGAATTCCTGCACGCCTTCCTGGGAAATCGTGGAGCGGATGCCCTGGACGGACTGATCGACAGAGTTGGCGCCATCGACGCTGACCATATTGCCGCGGCCGCGGGCGCCGCTGATGCTGAGGCCGCTGGTGGGAGCGGGGCCGATGGTAGGGGCGTTGTCGCGAGTGACCTGGGAATTGAGCAGCGTGAAATTGACATAGTTGCGGCCGTTGATGGGGAGATTGTCGATCTGGCGTTCGTCGACGGTTTGAGCGCTTTGGCTGCTGGTGGTCTCAATCGGAGCGGACTCGGTTGTGACGGTGACCGACTGGGATTGTGTACCAAGGCTGAGGGAGACGTTCAGAATGGTGTCCGAGCCGACCGTGAGAATGACGGAAGGCTTCTCATAGACGGCAAAATTGCTGCCACTTTCGACGTGAACCTTGTAGGAGCCAGGGACTAGGCCGACGATCGTGTAGTGGCCGTTGTCATCGGCGAGCGAAGTGCGCTCGGCGCCGGTGACGGAATTCGTAAGAGTGATTTTGGCGGCACGAACGGCCAGACCCTGAGGATCGGTGACAACCCCAGACAGAGTGGCGGTGTTGACTTGAGCAAACGCTGCAGCCACCCCGAGGAGAAACCCCAAACATAGAACTACAAATGCACACAGCACCCCTCTGCGTTGCATACACTTCCTCCTAGAGAATCCTGCTGGCCCACCGCTACCCCTAGCGGCGGCGAGTTATCTCGCCAAAATGGCCGGAAAAACATGGAAATGAGTAAATAGCTTGTACTGCAAACTCCCAGCCTTTGCAACTGTAAACTGGAGTACGCAAAGGAAAGCAGCACCCTGCGAGGGCCAGTGTCCAACTGGTCAGCAGGGGGAGCGTCCGAAGTGGGCTGTGTGCCCAGCGGGAAAGAAGAAAGCGGAATCGTGGTTCCGTTACGTAGCCCGGGCGTTTCACCTGAAACCCGGGGACGGAGAGATTCCTCGCTTCGCAACCGCGTTCGGGAGAAACGTCTAGCTGTGTTCGGCAAGTTGCTCGACGATGACGGTCTTCGCTGTGGCCTGGCGCTCTTTCCATGCCTTGAGCAGCGTTGCGGCAGCGATCAGGATCGCGGTGGCAAGATTGGTGAGGGCAACGGCTTGGACGTGGAGGATGAGGCCGTAGGCCAGCCACAAAAGCACGCCAAACAAATAGAACGAAAGTGTGGCATAGGAAAGGTCGCGTCCGCCTTGCCGGTAGATTTTGACGACCTGAGGAACGAAGGCAAAAGTGGTGCAAAAGCCGGCGATACCGCCAAGGATTTCGACCCACTGTGGAGCACTCATTCGGCTTGCTCTCCTGCATCTTTCCGCGCACTCTTTTTGTTCGAGGGCAGTGCGTAAGAAAACTTACGGGTTAGCTGATCCCATTCTGGCAACGGGCTCTTTCACCCCTGGATTTTAAGGATTGGATGTGACACATAGGTGAGGGGAATGCAAAAAGAGAGCTTGTGGATGACAAACAGTAACTACGCGTCGGGGCTACTCGAAGTGGACAATCCTAAGGCGTCATGTGCTTTTGGACGAGCTTGCGAAGGCGTTCGCGGTCTTCGTCCTTCATGTGCACGAATTCGACACCGTTGCCGTTGGGGCCGACATTGCGGACGATAGCGGTGAAATGGATTTTGCGCAGGCCGGAGCGAATTTCGAGTTGAATGGAATCGCCCGGACTGAGCCGATGAGGAGATTCGACGTAGGCTCCGCCGAGGCTGATGGTCTTCACGCGGGCCATGCTCATCTGCGGGCCACTGATTTGCGCGCGCAGGGGCGATTCGAGCGGAATCCGCGCGTAGCGGCGGGGCACAACGAAATTGCCAAGCGGCGGGGGAGCGGGTTCGTACGAGGCGCGCGCGCGCGCGGAGCCGGGACCCTCTTCCATCAAGGCCAGCGCATCTTCCGCCGCGGCGCGGAGACCGCCCGGTTCTGAGAAAGTGAGGCCTTCACGCTTTCCGGCGAGCTGGCGCAGGAGTTCAATGGCTTCGACGGCCCGGAGGCGTCCCAGGGCTTCGATGGCTTTAATGCGCACGAACTGATCACGAAGAGTCTCATGCTCGCCGGCAGCGACTTCCATCAGCAAGGGGACGGCGGTCGTTTCCTGGCCGATGCCGATCTGGTCAATCATCATGGGCACGACAAGCGGATGCGCGTCCTGAAGAATGGCGGAGAACACGAACGCGGTACTTTGCGCCGATGGAGAATTCGCGGGACGGGCAAGCTCGCTGACGGCGAGATCCTGAAGATTCCACTCCCAACTGGCAAGCGCGCGCGTGAGCCCGCGCAGCAAACGATCCGGGTCGGCGGCGGCAAGCAGACGAATAGCGGCGCTGACGCGTTGACGGCGGGCTTCGAACAAGCGAGTTTCAAGAAGCGTAAGGGCCGGCACGCCGATGGTGCGGAGCAGGCGAGCCATGGCGGGCATCATGTCCGCGGCCCGAGGTTCGGTGAGCAGAAGAGTGAGGCGATCGAGCAAACGCTCCGGATCTCGCTGGAGGAGCCGAGGCAGGGGCGGATCAAGGGGACGGTTGGCGAGAGCCGCATCCACAACCAGCATCCAGCGATCATTCGCGACCAGACGATGGCAGAGAGCGGTCATGTGCTCGTGCTCGGCATCGCGAGGGAGTTTTTCGAGAGCAATTAGAATATTTTCAAAACCAGCGAAGTCATTGCGGCTGACGGCAATGCGGCCGAGCGTTTCGAGGAACGCGGCAAGGAGGGCGGTCGTTTCCGGGGCTTGTTCCCTGGTCAGGGCCGCGAGTGTAAGTTTCGAGAGTTCCTCGGGAAGCTGGTTGGGCCAGAGGCGCTCGAGCAGAGGAGAGAGTTCACCGAGACCGGCAGCAACAATGCGTCGAGCGGCGCCGTCAGCAGTCTCCATGCGGCGCGCATAGTTCAGAAGGATGGTGCGTGCTTCGCGGCGCGGGGCTTCCGCTCCAGCTTCGGCCAATTGCAAGAGCGTCTGCCGGATCACGGCGATGGGAACGCACCAGATTTCCGGTCCGCGAAGAAGCGCCGATTTCTCGCGAGGTGCCAGCTCGAGCCAGAATCGCTCGATAAGGTGCTCTCGCTGGCCATCGTTGGCCCAGGAAGAGGCGAGCGAGGAAAAATGTTGCGAAGAGTGAGGACCGCGATATTCGCCGGCAGCGACGATTTCGTCCGCGAGCTGATTCAGCAATGGACGAACGGCAATCGGTGCAAGCACGCCTTCGGCAAATTCGGTGGTGAGCAACTCCAGAACGAGACACTGGGAAAGGCGCTTCAGATAAACCTGCGGCGCTTCTCCTTCCTGTGGAGTGTAATGCGTCATGGCGCTGAGCAGCGTGCGCACGGTCTCCCGGCTGGCGCTTTCCATTGCGGCGTGAATTGCACGCGCCCCTTCTTCCGCGGAGAGTCCGCGGGCTACTTCCATGGGAGGAGTGAGGCGGCCAATCAGACGCAAGGTTTCACCGATCTCCCCGACCTGCGGCGCATGAATGGGAGCGTCGCCGGATTCCTCCGGCGCGTTCCCGCCATAGGCAACCAGTGCAGCGATGAGGCTAGCCAGAACGGAATCGACTTTTCTTTCCGTGAAGGTATTGATCTGGATCCCTGTCACACGATGCTCCCGGAGTCGAGCAGGCCATCCGCCGGCACCCAGGCGTTTCGCCGCTTCCTCCGATCTTAGCAAGGTGTCTGTGATGAGGTGTGTGAGCGTGTCCAATTCGCCCACATGAAATTTCGTGCTGAAGAAAGCCGAATAAATGCCCGCACGCTGGAGATCGTTGGCTAGCGCATGAAATTCTCCACGCGCATCGGGCAGGTGTCCTTCGTTCAGTTTAGAGACTACGATGCCACCGCGCTCTACGCGAACTTCGAGCCCGCCGAGCGAATTTGCCGCCCCGCGCAGACCGTCATAGGCCTGATCGAGACTGTCCAGAACGCGGGGATGAGTGGGATCGTAGAGTCGGTGCGCACGGAGAAGCAGATTGAACGTGCGAAGCGCCAGTACAACGTCGGAGAATTGGGGATCGTCGTGAGGGACGCGCTCGGGGACAACCGAGGAAGACGTTCCCGATTGGCCGGTCCGCGGCTTGGCGGATGGTTTGTGGTCCCAGAGGGCTGTGGCGTGCGAGGTCAAGTCCGTATCCCGTGTGCCAGGTTGTACTTGCCGGATGGGCCCGCGCCCTGCGAGTCTAGGGGCGTGCCATAGGGAGGTAGAGTGCCCCACAGATGGTGGCCAATCTGGCATGGTAAGGATGGGGGTCGGAAAGGGATTCGCCTATAGTACGAGTAGCCCATCCTGTTAAGGAATGGGCACATTTTAGGCCCAATGGAATGATAGGGATCGAACTTTTTTGCTTTTTCTTTGCTGTACCGCAGCCAATGTTATTTCTGGTGAAGAACTTCGTTGACGTTGACCGTGCCGCCCTCACTGGCCTGCACGCCGTGTTTGGCCGTCTCGTAGCCCTTTAGCCGTAAAGCAATAATGTGGATTCCAGTCGGGATCTGGATGCGGGCCGGAGACGTCTCGCCGGTGGGAGCGCCATCGACGAAGATTTCCGCACCTTCCGGAGTCGATTGCACCTGCGCCCAAGCTACGTGCCCTTGCGACGGCTGCTTTTCTTTTAATTGTGCGTCGAGCGTGGTCTGCGCGTTGTCTTTCACTTGAACCCGGCCGGCATAAGCTTCGTATCCGGATAGACGCAGCACCAAATCATATTGACCAGCAGCCAAAGGAATCGTGACTGGGGTCTGGCCCGGCTGCTTGGCGCCGTTGACAAAAACGTCGGCTCCGGCGGGATGGCTCGAGACATAGAGACCCTTGGCGATGGCTTCGAGATGAAGTTTCTGGTCGAGCGCCTGGCCGGGCTTTAATTCGAGGGCGGTTTGCAGAGGGGAGTAGCCGTCCTTTGTGATTTGCAGGCTGTAGCGCGTTGGAGCGAGATTGTTGAAGCTGCAGGGAGTTTGACAATCGACAAGCTGGCGTCCTGCGGGGCCAAAAAGTGTCGCCGTTGCGCCGATCACGTCCGTGACGATGTGAATCGCACTTTTGCCGGCGGCCGGAACGGGATGAGCACCGTTATCGCCTTGTTCCGCCCCCGGGATGGGTGTGTCGTCGTACTGGATGTCGTCTACAACGCGGACGTTTGCCGGAGCATTGCGCATGAATTTGAGAAGGGAAGCGTGCTCTGCGGGACGAAGCTTTCCGGCAAGCATGACTGTGCTCGCGTTTGTGGTCACCTTAACGCGGCCCGTCAGATCCTTGTCCGCGATTGCTCCTTCAATCTGGCGCTTGTATTCCGCGGCTGCGGGAGAGATGGATGGCTCCGTTTTCTTGGGAGCGGGTGGCACAGCGCCGGGCTGTTCCGCGGCGGGTTTAGCTGCGGCGCTCGTGTCCGGCGTCGCACTGTTCGGGACGTCGCCCGAAGGGGCCGAAGCGGTCTGAGGATCAGCCTGCGTGGCCGTATCTGGCGGATCCTGCTTTTGGGCCACAGCGGGGGGATCAACCGCGCGGGCCGACGATGCATTATTGAGTTGGCGGGCAGCCTGGAACTCGGGGCGGAGGCGCATGACGCCATAGACGATCACGCAGACAAGAAAGATCGCAGCGAGCACCGTGCCGAGGGTGCTGCTCTTCTTCGGCGGCTCCTCCGGCAGAGGGGGTAGCGGACCGGTGCGGCGGACGGTGGGCGTTTGGGAAGGCGTGGTGGCGCGCTGCTGCAGAGAGCGCGCAGCGGCCGTGTGATCTTCGGTGAACGGCGTGCGAAGTGGAGCGGTGGGAGTGGCAAAAGGCTGTCCGGAAACGAGCGTGGCGTCGGGATTGCCCGCATTGCCAAGTGCGCGGTAGTTCCGCAGATCTTCCTGCATCTCGCGACAGCTTTGGTAACGCGCGTCCGGGTCCTTGGCGAGCGCGCGCATGACGATGTCATTCAGTCCGGGGTGAATGGAAGGATTCAGTTGACGCGGCTGGATCGGTTCTTCGTTGACGATCTTGTAGATGACGGTGGTGATGCTCTGGCCGGGAAACGGTTTCTCTCCAGTAAGCATCTCGTAGAAGACGACGCCAAGGGAAAAAATGTCCGTGCGGCCGTCGACCGGGCGTCCCTTCACCTGCTCTGGAGACATATAGCTGGGCGTGCCCATGACGTGGGTGGTTTGCTGCACGGTTCCGAACTGAAGAATCTTTGCTGTGCCGAAATCGGTGACCTTGACGGTGTCGTCGGCGGTAAGCATGAGGTTCGCGGGCTTGATGTCGCGGTGAACGATGTTGCGATCGTGCGCGAATTGCAGGGCGCTGCAAGTCTGCTCAAGAATGCGGAGAATGCGCGGAACAGGAAAGGCTTCGCCGCTATCAAGGACGGCCTGCATCGATTTCCCGACGACCAACTCCATGGTGATGTAGTAGAGGCCGTCTTCTTCGCCGGCGTCATACACCACGACAATGTTCGGATGCGTCAGCAAGCCAGCAGCGCGAGCTTCAGTCTGAAAACGGGAGAGAAGTTCAGGGCGGGAAAGGCCAGTGCCTTCTTCCGTCAGGCGGATGGTTTTGACCGCGACGTTGCGCCCGATTACCGGATCGACCGCGCGATAGACGACGCCCATGGCGCCGCGGCCGAGTTCACCAACAATCTCATACCTCCCGGCTTTCGTCATTGTAGTCATGCGGTTCGCGCCACGAACGGGTGGCTCATCCTTATCAACACGAAGTCGCGGGAAAGGGTTGTGTGGGTCGGCCGCAAGCGATCGAAAGAAACAATGAAGCAGGATCCCCGACCGCGACGCGATTCCGCGCCGTGGCTAAAGCAGGCACACACCCTCGCCATTAATGACAGTAGCGGGGGAGATTTTTGCGGGTCAACGCTACGGGAGTACTAATGTGCTGCCGGGCAAATGTACGGAAGGACAGGTCTAAGGTAGGGGCATTCTCTCGAGCCCGGGGAGAGTGCGGGCGGGCACGGCGAGGTTGGTTTCGGGCATGGGCTGTGCCATATCGTTGGGGCGAGCGGGGGCTTCGAGGGCGTCGGTGAGAAGGAAGCCCTGCAGAGTGAGAGATGCGGTCCAGACCGCTTCGAGGACCTGGACGTATTCGGCTTCGAATTGAAAATTCTTTCGCCGGGCTTCGAGCATGCGCGGATAAGCGGCAAGCATCTGGCGATACTTCTCGGTCAGGAGAGCGTTAGCTTTTTGGGCGCGGGGGAGGATCTCGTCGCGATATTGTGCGGCGACGGTTTTTGCAGTGGCGTATTGATCCACGACTGAAGCGGCGCGTTCGCGCAGCAGGAGCTGAATACGCCGTTTTTCGAGTAGGGCACGATCGAGATCGGCATTGGCTTCGGCGATGTTTCCCTGGTTGCGATTGAAGATCGGGATCTCGACGGACACCTCGGCGAGTCCTTCCCAGCCCACGGCCTGCGGAATAGTGCCGAGTGGCTCGTTGTTGTACTCGAGCCCGCCGAACAGGTTCAGGTCCGGGATGACCTGGCTTTTCGCGCGGGCTATTTCCGCAGAGGCGCGGGCGCCGGCGGCGTCGGCGATGCGTGTGGCCGGACTTTGCGCCGCGATGGTTTGGAGGATCTGGTCCTCGTTGATTTCCGGCCAGCCGCGTTCGAGATCACCAGCAACGACAGATTGCGGGAGATCGGGCTGGCCGATCAAGGCGGCGAGTTTGCGCCACTCCTCGCGCAGGGCATTTTCCTGTTCGAAGGCCGCCAGGTGAATGCGCTGCAATTCAATTTCGTCCGTCAATTTTTCGGATTCGTCGAGCTGGCCGGTTTGGACCAGTTGATCTTGAGATTGTTGATACGCTCCGCCGATCTGGGACAGTTCACGGCGAAGTTCGAGAAGTTCCTGGGCAGCAAGAACGCGATGGTAGGCGATCTTGACGGAAGTCTCCACACGGGTTTTCTGTTGTTCGGCGGCGATTTCCGCCATGTGCGTTTCTTGTTCGAAGATGGCGCGGCCTTTGCTGAGTTTTCCTCCTGTGACGATAGTCTGCTCCGCGAAAAAGCCCTGCTTGCCACCATTGCTCGAGCCGCCGCGGATCTCGTCGCCCGTGTAGCCGACGGAAGGATTGGGATACAGACTTGCCTGCCGCATTCGGGATTTGGCGGCACGAATCTCTGCTTCGGCCTGGCGAAGCGTGGGATTGGACTCGGCGGCGAGGCGCTGGGCGTCCTCGAGGGTGAAGAGTTTGCCTTGCGCTTGCTCCTGAGCCCGGCCCAAGCGGGGGAAGACCACCTCCACGGGTTGGACGTTTCCGTGGTGATGCATCTGCACCTCTTCCTGAGACATGGGAGGAGATTGTTGGGCCTGGCAGGGAGAGAGAATTCCCAGGAAGGCGACTGCGAGAGTTTGAAGCAGCTTCGATTTCGATGACATATGTTTCCTTCTGATGTTTGAATCCAGTTGAAAAGAGCGTTGCGTCAGGTTGGTTTGGATCGCAAAAGGGGCGGCCAACTCCCGTGCTCCCAGGTCAGCCCTTGTGGTGAGGGGGCGGCGGCTCGCTGCTGGCTTTGCGCTCGCGGATCAGGCGCTGGATCTGTTCGTATTGCTCGTCGGGGAGCACGCGGACCATGGTCATCATGCCCATCATACCGGCGCTCCAATTGGGAGGAAGGCCGTGCGTTTCCGGCCTGGCGACGGCGTCGTCCATGCTCATTTCCATGAAGGCGTCCTGCGGGAAGCCGGGGACGGAGTTGGCGTTCTCGGCGATGGGAGAGTGGTGCACATGCTCGATGCCGATCTCATTGGCTAGGGTTTGCATCTGGCCGAGCGCGTCTTTGTCGTTCGTGGCGGAGGTTGCGATGGGGCGATCGCGCAAAAGGTCGGTCATGCTGTTCATCATATGGTGTGGAAGGTGGCAATGAATCATCCACGCGCCCGGATATTTGGCGTCGAATTCCACGACTTTGGCCTGCGCGACGCCGACGAGGACGGTGTTGGTGGGATACCAGGTGGACTCGGGGGCGCGGCCCCCTTCGGTGCCGGTGATTACGAATTGGTTGCCGTGCAGATGGACCGGATGGTGATCCATGCCCAGATTGACGAAGCGCAGCCGAACGCGGCTGCCGAGACGAGCCATCAGCGGCGTTGTCATTGGGGCGCAAACCCCGTTCAGCGTGAGCCAGTTGAATTCCATGCTGGCGGTATTCGGAACGGAGTTGTTGGGTAGAAGGGCCCACTCCTGAAGAACCATGCCGAAATCGTGATCGACATGCGGAGTGTGCGGCGTTTGCGGATGGGCGATGAACATGCCGATCAGGCCGATCATCTCCTGCATGGCGCTGTGCGCGTGATAAAAGAAAGTGCCTTCCTGGTGGACGGTGAATTCGTAAGTGAAGATTTCGCCGGGAGCGATCGGCTTCTGGCTGATGAACGGGACGCCGTCCTGCTCGATGGGAACTTCCAGACCGTGCCAGTGCATGGACGTGCTCTCGGGAAGCGCGTTCTCGACGTGAATACGGACGCGGTCGCCCTGGGTGACCTGAATCGTCGGGCCGGGACAACCACCGTTATATCCCCACACGTCGATGGTCTTGAACGGTGCGATTTTCTGTTTGAGGGGAGCCGCCTTCAGGTGGAAGACCTTTGCGGTTCCATCCATTTCAAATGGGCAATCCGGAACGTCCGGGGTGATCATGGGGACGGCTGGCTGGGGCGGAGAACTCGTAGGGTCGCGGTGCGGTTTCGGGTTCCCGCCCTGTTGCGAAGATGCGGCTGCGGTAAGGCGCGCGGTGAACCCGAAAAGGCCGGCGCCAAACAAGATGGTATCTTGAAAGAAACTTCTGCGTGAAGTGCTCATAAGTTCTCCCTGCATACAAGTCGATTCAAACGGAGTGGGAATGGAGACAGCGGCCGATACGGATATCGGTTCGAGCGAAAGGAAGCGCCCTTAAGAAACGGCAACTGCTAGAGGCAAGTTTGCAGGGGACTCAAATGCGGAGAACAAGAGGCGCGAAGAGAATTGACGCGGAGAGAGACGGAGGAGTAATACCGAGGCCGCCGGGTTCTCCCAACAGGGATGGCGCGGCCATGTCGAGAGAGAGGGGGCCAGGCGCGAAAGTCGTGTCAAGCGGCTTGGCTAAGGCAGAAATTGTTTGCAGTCGGGGCGCCGTAAAAAGGAGTTCGCCTGGGATGCACAGAGCCGTTGGCGTTGCACCCAGGCTGGCCGCCGCTGAACCTGTGTGGTGTGAGGATTGATGGCACTCGTCGGTCGAGTGGTCCGTGGCAAAAGGAGTGCAGACCATCGCAGCGCAGCGAGCCGCGCAAAGAGGCGTTATGGCCAGGCACAGGATTACGACCACGGCAAGCGTCACGCGGCAGAAGGAACAAAAGAGCACTCCTGTCTTCCTGTTCACTTCATCAAGGTACGGTCTGCGCGGCAGAAGGTCAAGCGAGAACGAAAGTCTCCGCAACCTTCGTGCCGCAGATAGACTTCCTCCGCACGCTCATCCTCGACTCGGCAACGGAAAGAGGCCGGCACAAAAGCTAGCGCTACCTAAAAGAGTGAGGAGAATGGTGGCGTGGCAGCGACTTACGCTGCTGCAATCCCTAGTCGCCGTGAGCGTCGGTTTCCGTGGTGACCTTTCCGGCGAAGGTTCGGTAGACGTAGATGAAATAACCCGTGGCAAGAATCATGCCAACAACCCACCAGGCCAATCCAATCTTCAGTCCGTAGTTGCCGGCCTTGGCGTTAGTGACGGTCAGGGAATACACGGGATTTCTCGCCGGCAGAACCATGGGGTATACACCAAAAACCACGCTGGTCAGCATGCCGAGGAGATAGGTGCAGGAGGCGAGGAACGCATTGCGCTCGTTCCCGCGACGTAGTTCGAATTGGATTCCGGCAAGGCCAGCGACGGCGATGGCAGGAAGAATATAACCGACAGGCCAGGTTTTGAAGTTGGCAAGGACCTGCGGCTGGACTGCGAAGGTCACCATCGTGAGCATGCCCGTGAAAATGAGCACGCCCCACCACGTCCAAGCGGCAACACGAGCCGAACGATTGCGCACCGCCGCCGTGGTTTTCAATTGAACCCAAAGTGCGCCATGCATCATCAGGGCCACCAGCGCCGTAACGCCCACGAGAACCGTGTACCAATCAAGGATGCCGGTGTGGTCGCCAAGCTGAAAATTCGTCCAGAGGGGTTCGAAAAAGTAGCCGCTTTCATCGAGCGGAACGCCACGAACAACATTGCCAAGCGCGGCGCCGAAGAAGACGGCGAGCAACAGGCTGGAGGCGGAAAAGAGGAAGTCCCAGAAGGGAATCCAGACCGGACTCTGGATGTGGTTGCGGAATTCGATGGAGGTACCGCGAAGAATCAAGAGCCACAACACCATCATCAGGGGAAGATAAAAACCGCTGAAGCCGCTGGCATAGAGCAGCGGAAAGGCGAAGTAGAGCGTTCCGCCCGCCGCCAGAAGCCAAACCTCATTGCCGTCCCAAACAGGGCCGATTGTGGCGATCACCTGACGGCGTTCCTCGTTTGTTTTGGCCACCAAAAAGTGAATGGCGCCGGCACCGAGATCGAACCCGTCAAGAAGCACGTAGACAGCAACCATAAAGGCGACGAGGCAAAACCAGATCGTTTCCATCGTTCGCTCCTTAATCTGCCTGAGCCAATGCGGGGGAGTTCACGCCGAGCGACGCTTCGGGTTCGGGACCCTTCTCAATTTCCCGATAGACCAAGAAGAGCCAAAGCATAGCGAGCACGGTGTACATGCCCATAAACCCGAGCAGGGTGAACCAGGCATTTCCTGCGACCACGCGCGTCGAATAGCCATTGGCTGTACGCATGAGGCCGTAAATCAGCCAGGGCTGGCGACCCATTTCCGCGGTCATCCAACCGGCGGTGTTGGCGATGTAGGGCAAAGGAACGCTGAGCATGAGAAGCCAGAGCATCCAACGTGTTTCAAAGAGCCTGTTTCGCCAAAGCAGAATGGCCGAAAGGCCCATGATGGCTATGAAAATGGTGCCGAGGCCAACCATGACGTGATAGCTGTAATAAAGAAGCTCAATGTTGTCCGGCCAATCGGTCTGCGGAAAAGCATCGAGGCCGCGCACGTGAGCACTCCATTTTTTGTATGTGAGGAAGCTAAGCATGGAAGGCACTTGCAGGGGATTATCGAGTTGCCGCTTCTGGACGTCCGGCTGCCCCAGGATGGCGAGGGGCGCGCTTTCCTGCGATACGAACAGTCCTTCCATAGCGGCAAGGGTGGTGGGCTGGTACTCGGAGACCATCTTGCCCTGAATGTCCCCCGTGGGAGCGAGTTGCAGGATAGCTGCAATCACACCGACCCAAACGCCGACCCGGAGGAAACTCCTTCCATAAAAGATATCGCGCTTGGAAAGAACGTAAAAGGCACCAACGGCCGCCATGATGAAACAGCCGGTTTGTACCGCGCCAAGCATGTTGTGCGCATACTGTGCGAGCGCCCAAGGATTAAGGACCAAGCCCCAGAAACTCGCGAGGTCCAGTTCGCCGTTGGCCAGGATGCGATAACCGGTCGGATGTTGCATCCAAGCGTCCGTAGCTACGATCAGATAGCCGGAAAGCCAGGAACCTACGAAGACGAGAACAGCAGCCAGCCAATGACCGATGCGTCCCAATCTTTTTTCGCCGTAGAGGAAGAGCCCGAGGAAGCTGGACTCGAGGAAGAAGGAGAAAATGCCCTCCATGGCCAGCGTCTGGCCAATCACTCCGCCGGCCGCTTTCGAGAATTCAGCCCAGTTGGTGCCGAACTCAAATTCCATAGGGATGCCGGTGACCACGCCGAGAGCGAAGTTGATGCCAAAGATCTTGGCCCAGAAACGAGCAGCGCGATTGTAGTGTTCATCCCCGGTACGAAGGGCCATGGTTTTGAGGATGACAATCAGGAGCGCGAGGCCCATGGTCAACTGAGGAAAAAGATAGTGGAACGTCACCGTAAAAGCGAAGTGAAGCCGGTGCACATCCAAGGCAGATCCCATGCAGGCACCTCCGGCCAGACATGAATAAGTCCGTCAGGACGACGGTTGAAACAGGCAGTGAGCAAACTGCACGGAGAGTGCTTTCTTTCTACCATCTTTGACGGGCAAAGGTAAACGCCAATATTAGATGAAGAGAGATGGACGATGGGTAACGGATCGGAACGGATTTAGTACTTGTTGTGGAAGATTGCGCGGTTGATGTCCGGCCAAAATTCCTTGAAACCGAAACCAATGGCGTCCTGCAGAACTTGGCTCTCCCAACGCTGATATGTTTTGACCCAGGTGTTTCCCGGAGGATAGTAAGCATTGCTGATCCCGGCAGCGGCACCCGCTCCGACAATTTCCGAAAAATTGAATGTGTTCGTGCCGGAGTCGGTTCTTGTGATAAAGACACGGCTAATCGCGTAACCTGTGCGTTTGAAAAATCCTCCATGTCCCAATGTGTAGTAGCGCGGGTCTTCCTTGGTGACGGTCGGAACAATGGCCTCGACCAGATAGTTTTCGATCGTTCCGTCCGCAAACGAGTGGGCGTAATAAATTCCATAACCGGAGGCGCCTTGTCCGAAGGAGGGCTCCGACTTTCCAGCCATGGAGATGCCCGCGACAATTCCCTGATAGATAAAAGCCGAATAATCGAAACTGTCTTGCGTCGCGAGCCAGAATTTCTCCTTAACACTCAACGGAGGAAGAATATTGGAGGCGCTAACGGAGCGGAAGTTCGGAATGATCCACAGGATGCGCTTGGTTTGCAGAGGCAGGTCATCGGGATTCACTTTGGGTTGAGGGGAATCGATCGTGGAGCCTGCTTTTCCGGGGTCCGATTTGGGATCGGTTGTCGTGCTGGACTGGGATGGATCCTGGGTAAGCAGATCGGTTAGATTTGCTGAATTGGCAGAGCCTCGCGCCAGCGGCACGCTCCGGTCGGGTCCCCCAGCCTCCTGCGCCCATCCGCGAGAAGACCCCAACCCTACGAACAAGAGAACGAAAATCAGCACAACCCGACTTGGTCCCAAAACTCCCCCCCGACGGAAAGTGTATCGCGCTCAGAATCTTGCTGCGCACACAAGCACATTGGATTCCAGAGAAGACTGAGGGGATGCATCGGGCAAGAGAAGTTAAGACAGGCTCCCAAGGGATTACGGCAAGCTTAGCTGCTAGCGCTGGTTCTTCCAGGGCAAGGCAGCTATCAGGCGTTTCATGTTGACTCGTTTGGTCTGAGGACCTACTATCATGCGACTGCGGGGGAGGAGAATCCGCCCATCGGATTCCAGGGGTGCCTCACTTCGCTGCAATTCAGGAACCGCGCGTTTTATTAAACGAATAGCAGTTGCCCACGAGGTTGCCCATGATTTTGAAGTTGCAGAAGAGTCAACCCGCGCATGATATTTGCCAGATCGATTTCACCGGCAAGCTGATGATGGGGAACGACAGCCGTCAGGTGGAATGGGCTGTGGCAGAGCTCCTGGCAGCGGGTGTGAAGAAGATCATCTTCGAACTCAGCAGTTTAGACAGCATCGACAGCACGGGCGTGGGAATCATTGTCATGTGTGAAGGAAAAGTGCGCAAAGCGGGCGGAGAAGTACGCATTGCGGGATCCGCAGGGCTGGTGCACGACACGTTAATCATGACCCACGTGGACCGCCTGGTCCGGCTTTTCCCTTCGGCGAGTGAAGCGGCGCAGGATTTCCGTACTGCTTGAAGGCCAGGCGCTACCGGCTACTGAAAGGAAGCGACCGCTTCCTTTGAATCCTCAAATGTAGTGAAGAGATTCAGCAGGCCCACCATCTTCAAGGTCTGAACCGTAAATTTGGAAGGCTTCAGCAGACGGATGGCACCGCCGCTTTGCTTGGCCAGAGTCAGGTGTCGAACGAGCATGCCAATCCCGCTGGAATCAATCGTAGGTACCTCTTCGAGGTCCAGCACGATGCGGTTTTGTCCCTGGCCGAGGAGTTCGGCCATGGTGGCGTTAAAGCGATCCAGCGGAGGCCCCATGGACAGGCGCCCATGCAGCTTCACGAGCTTTACGCCGTCGATGGTCTTGGTCTCTATTTCCAAAGTGACTACCTCCTGGGGAAGAGCAAGTGACGAGAAGTTCCCCGCGTTGACACTCCAAAAACCCTTTGCTACAGTTCGCGCACAAGTTAGATAATCCCGGGCCAAAAAGCAAGAAACCCAGTCCGACGGAGGCCCCACGTCCTGAAATGTGGGCCGGACAGAAAGTCAGACCTTGGCGAGTTCGGAACAGGAATCCGTACTGGATCTTTCCCCGCTATCCACTCAACTTCTCGCGGAGCAGGAGGTTTCGCCGCGCGCGCGAGCGCTGGCGAGATTTGTCGCGGGTCTGCTGCCGGACTGTGCAGTAAGTGTATACACACTGGGGTCGGACGAAAACTCGAATTTCTGGATGCCGTGCGCAATTGTGGGAGACGCGGCCATCCACGAAGAGGCCATAACCGCTGAATCCGGGCTGCTCGGCGCGCTGCTGGAGAATGCGGCTCCTGTTCTTCGAATTGGTGCCGATCTGAAACGCGAAGACTATCCCCATATTGACGCTCGGAAGACGCTCCTTTCGCTTACCTGCATTCCGTTGATTCATCGCGGCAACCTTACAGGCGCAATGGAGATTCTTGCGTTCGAAGAGCCGACCAGCGAAAGCGACATTCAAGCGCTGCTTCCCGCGGCGGAAGTGGCGGGTGCGGCGCTGGCCTCCGCGCAAGCCTATGAAGCTGAACGGCACGGAACATTAAGTTCCATCACCAGGCTGACGCAGCTTTATGACCTCGAAAAAGTGTTTTCCTCAACGCTTGAGATGGAGGAGTTGCTCCCACTGATTGGGTCGAAGTTTTCGGAGATCCTGGACTGCAAGGCCGTGAACATCTGGCTGCTTCAGCCGGACGAGTCCGTGGAGTTGATGCACCAGGCTGGCGAAGACCCGACGACTTTCAAGGGACAAACCCTGAAAGCCAACGAGGGTATTGCGGGGGCGATCTCCGATAACGGAGAGAGCTTGTGTATTTCCGACTCGGAAGACATTCGGTTGGCGGAAAGGAATAAGACTGCACAGGAATATCCGGTTCTTTCCCTAATCGCGGCTTCGATTATGGATAAAGAGTCGCTGGTTGGAGTAGTGGAAGCAATCAACAAGCAGGACGGCACGCCGTTTGATGAGGACGACCTGTTTACGCTCAATAGCCTGGCGGAAACGGCGTCCACAGCCCTGCACAACGCCAGTTTGTTGATCGCCGAGCGCAAAGTGGAAATTCTGGAGACACTTAACACAGTCAGCCACGAGATCACTTCGACGCTGAACCTCGAACGCATGCTGCAGACCATCGTAAACGCGCCGCAGGCGGTGATTCCATACGAACGCGCGGCGATCGTCCTGGAGCAAAACGGAAGATTCAAACTAAGCGCGGTAACGGGACTGACGCAGGTGAACGCCGACGCACCGGACATCGCTCCCCTGAATGAGATCCTGCAGTGGGCGGCGCTTTCCGAAGAGATCATCCACGTAAAACAGCATGGCGAAGAGATCGATAGCGACCGCGAAGAGACGCGGGCGAAATTCAAAAAGTATTTCGCGGAATCCGGTATGCGGGGATTTTATGCTCGTCCGCTGAACGACGATACGGGCCGCGTGGGCATGCTGGCGATGGAGAGCCGCGATCCCGATTTTCTGGGTCCGGCACACATC
>Ga0187782_10000531_pt1 | contig 25909 bp, 14 predicted proteins | sample 0715_SJ02_MP15_2_FD_132454 | JGI IMG/M metagenome (GOLD analysis project Ga0187782, IMG submission 132454) | Tropical peat soil microbial communities from peatlands in Department of Meta, Colombia - 0715_SJ02_MP15_20_MG | ecosystem: Environmental > Terrestrial > Soil > Wetlands > Peat | place... | reverse complement strand
GAGGTCATAAGTTTGTCCGGGCACGGGGAAGGTGAAGAGCGGCTGGAGCCCGGGTTGGCCCGGGACTTTGCGTGCCTGGCCGGCAACGCGGACGTGAAATTGGCGGGGGAAATTGTTGAGGGAGACGATGCCGGCAACGACCGGAGCAAGCGCAAGAGGAATTTGCGGGTCATTGCCGTTGGCAACGTAGGTCTTGCCATTCACTTGGTAGCTGTGAATGGATGCGCCGAAAGCAGATTGCACTTGGGCGGCATTGCCGGAGAATTCGATGACGGTTTTTCCGCTGTAGACCTTGTCGATGGTGAATCCCTGGCTGAGCAGCCAATTGGTCACAGCTTGAATGTCGGAGTCGGCGGGGCCGTACTGCGCGCCGAATTGCGAAGGCGTGAGCCATTGATGGTAGTTGGGTGAACTTTTGTCCTGTTGTTGTTCGAGGAAGGTTTCCAGGGCGGCTTCTTGCAGGTCGCTGCGCTTCAGGAGCAGAAGGATGCGGTTCATGGGTTGCGATGTGGTGACGGCGCCACGATCGAACTCGGGACGGGCGAAAGGATGGACATTGCCGGGGAGGGTGACGCGTCTGGAGTTGTCGACGGGCTCGAGCACGCGTGGAACGATCTGGGAGAAGGTGGAAATTGCCGGGAAGAAGAAAGCCGAAAAAAGCAGAGCCGATTTCCACACACGACTGCAGCTAGCGTTCATAGGCCATCCGGCTTGCAAAGTAAGGTGCGAACAGTTTTTACAGCGAGTTAGGGGGAGCGTAACAGCTTGTTTCGGGGTTGTCCATGAAACGAAGGTAATGATGTGTTACTAGGGGCACGTCACAGCAGTGGTGAGTGGCGAGAGAGGAAGCTAAGAGAGATTCTTCGCTGCGCTCAGAATGACGAATGCTTTCTGTTGGGTTCGTCGTGGAGGCAAGAGCGGGAGCAGGGCTCCCGCACTCCCAAAGCGCGAAAAGGGGAAGAGGTCTTTTCGCGAAAAGCGCAAAAAACTCAAGAGGTCTTCGCTACGCGGACTCCGCTCAGAATGACGAATGCGCTCTGTTGGGTTCGTCGTGGAGGTAAGAGCGGGAGCAGGCTCCCGCACTCCCAAAGGAAATGAGCAGTCGGTGGAGACGCGTGGCAGTTGAAGGTGAAGGGGAAAAGAAAAGGGCGCCGGGAAGCGCGGCGCCCTGGTGATAGTTCACTATTCGAAGCGACTATTGGATTTGAATTGTGGTGGTGCCGGAGGATGCGCCGTAGTTGGTGTTGCCGCTGAAGGATGCGGTAATGGTGCGAGAGCTGCCGCCTCCACCGCCACCCCCGCCGCTGCCGCCACCACAACCGGCAATCACACCAACCAAAACCGCGACGACCAGCAGTCCAGCAAAAGCGTAGGCGCGACGACGTCGCCCTTGAGGGATGTAGCGCAAAGCGATAGCGAAGAGCAGGAGGCTTAGCAAAGCGACGAATGCAGGTATGCGCGGAATCGAAGGAAGCCCCGGTTTCGAAGAAGGGGGCGGATAGAGTGACGAGATGGCAACACTGAGAGTGGCGGTGCATGCGACGGTCGGACTCGTGTTACTTGGCTGGATAGCGGTGTAGGTGACGGTTCCCGACAAGTTCGAGCCATTGCTAGTGAATTGAACAGTGCCGCCGTTGGAGACGCCGCAGGGAGCAAGTGCGCCACTGGCGTTGTTGGGAACGATCGCAGCAGTGAGCGTAACGCTGGTGCCGGAGGTAATGCTGCTGAGGCTGCTGGTGACGGTGGTGGTGGTGGGGTTCTGTTTGATGGTGACGCTCAAAGAATTGCTAGTGGAGCCACCGTAGTTATTATCGCCTGAATACGTGGCCACAATGCTGTGAGTGCCGACGTTCAAGTCGATAGGTTGATCCTCAGCGATTCCGAGATTGTTGAGGGCGGTGGTGGCAGTGGCTGAGCCATTTTTGAGGAAATCGGTGAGCGGGTTGCCGCTGTCGGTGAGCGTGATGGTGCCGGTGGGGCAAGGAATGGCGGGCTTGGTGGTGGGGTAGCCGAAGGCGCAACTGGTGCCATCGGATTTGCTGACAACAATTTCGAGGAAGTAGCCATTGCCAACGCCGTAGATGAAATTCTGGGCCGAGGTGGTCGGAGCACTTGGTGCACCAGAGGAGTTGAATGATACGAAATTCAAAGTGGTTTTGGAGGCGTATCCGGCGCCAGTGACCGCAGAGCTTAGGGCAACGGGAGTGGAGGTGCTGACAGCATAGGTAGCGCTACCGCCATAGGTGGCGGCGACGTAGGCAGTGTTATACGGAAGCCAGCTCGTGCTCACGCTGGCAGTGCCACCAGAAAGAGTAAATGGACCAAATGAACCGAGCACGGTGGCTTGGTCGCTGGCCAGAGCGATCAAGGAGACATCACCAGTGGCAGCGGCTGGAGCGACGGTAACAGTGGCGGTGAAGCCGGTGCCGGAAGGTGAGCCGCCGGAGGGGCCAGACAGAGTGGTGGTGGTGGCGGTGCGAACGGCGCTAGTCCACTTGGTCAGCAGATTGCCGACGTTGATGGAGCCGAGACCAGTGGCGAGGTCGTACATTGACTGAGCTTCGAAAGCCAGGCTTGCGCCGTTATCGACGGCGGGGCAGGTTTGCGAAGCGGGGGTGATGGAGTTGCTGCTGGCAAGGCACTGAATGATGCCGAAGCCGGAGGTGGTGGTGCTGGTGTTGTTGCAGTTGGGGGTGCCGGAATCGCAAGCGACGGAGTTGTTGCCCTTGGTGACGTCGTTGAAGACGCAACTGGCGGCGGGAGTTTGTCCCACAGAGGATTCGCACTTACTTGAGGTGTAATTCGTGTCGGTAGCAGCGAGGTTGTACAGAACGTAGTTGGGATTGCCTTGGCGCTGCCCGGTGGATTGATCGACCAGAGCCATCACCGCGGCAAAGGTGGGGGCAGCGGCGGAAGTGCCGCCGACCAGGCTGAAGTCCGTGTAGGGACTGCTGAGATTGCAGGAGGCGCCGTTGGTGTTGGCGTCAGATTGGCAGATGACGTAAGCAACGCCAGTCTGTTCGCCAGTAACCGGAGGACCTTCGTCGCTTGCGAAGAAAGAAACGTCGGGAATGTCGCGAACGGAATCGTTGGGAGTGATGCCGCTTTGAAACGACGGTTTGGGGTAACCGTAAAGACTGGGACTACCTGTTTTATTGCAGGTGATGTTGCCAGTGCTGTTGTTGACGGTGGAGCTGATGCAGTTGCTGGGACCACCACTGCCCGCGGCAATGTCGCTGCCGTTAGTGGTGTCAACAGAGTTACAAGGAGCAGCGCTGGCAGCGAAGTTAAAGGCGCAGGCGGAGTTGTCCCAAGTGATCTCGGGCATATAACCGAGGGCGGAGGTGACTACGTCGCCGGAGGTGTTAGGAGCCCAATACTTGGCGACATCTGCTGAGCTGGTGGTAGTGGGATCGAAGTCGGTGCCGCCGAGCGCGACGTTGAAGGGCGTGGAGGCGATACCATTGATGGCGACGCCTTGAGTAGCCGCATATGGATCAATGCTCGGAACGGGGTCGCACCCAGCGGAACCGGAATCGCCGGCGGCGACAGAAACGCTGATGCCCTGAGCGGCGGCCTGCTCCCAAAGGGAGTTGTAGAACTGATTGCCGGTGGTGCCTAAGAAGGCTTCGCAGTTTCCATAGCTGTCGCTGATAACGCCAGCGAGATTATTGTCGACAGCGTAAAGCGCAGAGAGATCGGCAGCGTCCGAGACTTGCTTGGGATTGGTGCAGGTGGTTTGCGAAACCACAAGATAGATGTTGGCGCTGGGAGCGAGAGCCCCGGCCCACTCGGTGTCGAGGTCGGCTTCGCCCTCATCATCGGACGAGCCACTACAGGTACTGTTGTTCGGTCCTATTATGCCGGGATCGACGCCGTTGATTATCACGCTGAATTGGCAGGTTGGAGGCAAGCCCGACGTGCAGACCGAACTGAATGCCGGAACACCAAACATGGAGCGAAAATCGACGACATCCTGAGTGTTGATGTTGGTCCGAGCGATTACAGCGATGGATTGGCCCGCGCCAGTTGGGGCGCCGGACCCAGTGGGAACATTATAAATTTTGGCAAAGTCGCCGGGACCGAGGCGGTAATTCGCGGGATTGCCGTAAGTGAACAGCGGCACTAATTCCTTTGAGCCTTTGTATTGGCGATAAAGGCCGTTTTTAGCGATGTACGAATGCTTCGGGAAATTGTGAAGAGCGACGACGCCGGACACGACGGGAGAGAGCGCTTCGGGAATGGAAGGATCGCTGATATTGGCGACATGCTCTTTGTCGTTGACGAGGAATTTGTGAACCTCGGTGTGGAAGGCGTTACGGACCTGACCAGCGGTGCCGTCAAATTCGATAATCGTTTTGCCGGCGGCGACTTTGGAGACTGAGAAACCCTGGCGAGTAAGCCAGTCGGTGACGGCCTGGACATCGGAATCGGACGGGCCAAATTGAGAGCCAAATTGTTGCGGGGTCAACCAGGCGTGATAGCCGGAGGTGCTTTTGGTCTGCTGGGTTTCGAGGAGTTGACGAAGGGCGAGTTCCTGCGCAGGGCTACGTTGCAGCAGGAGCATCATGCGAGTCATGGGTTGGGAATCGGGAACCGCGCCCTGGTCGTACTGAGGACGGGCCAAGGGATGAACGTTGCCCTGAAGAGTGACGGTCCGAGTGTCGTCAACGGTTTCGGTGACGCGTGATGGCACGGGGGGTTTCTGAGCCCGGGCAGCAACGACCGTGGAAGCCGCCAGAACCGCAGACATAACGACACGGCAGAGTAAGTTTAGTCTGTTCATAGTTGTTCCTCGAACTCACCCAACAAGAATTGAATATGCACCCTAGCTCGAACCCGGCAGGAACCGCGTCACCGTCCCCCATGACGCAGCGACGGTTCATGCTTGCGAATAAGATGCAAATGAGAAGGAAGAGTTTGCCACTGATCCTTCGCACCGAAACTGTACTACGGGCCTGTGAGTACTCAAATAACGGTCACGGTGAAGCTTGCCGTTTGGGTTACCCCGTTAGCGGCGCCGGAAATTTGCACCGTGATCGAGCCGGCAATTATCTGGGCGATAGAAGCCGAAGTAGACGCGAGCGTGTGAGCGTCGCCCAAGTAATGCGCGGTGAAATTGTGCACGCCGACAGGCAAAGAAGTGGCCAAGAAGGTGGCCACGCCCGCACTGACGCTGACCGGACTCAAATAGGCCTGGCCATTGTCGTAGAGCTGAACCTGGCCAGTGGGAGTGACCGAGCCACTTGGCTTGACGGTGACCGTAAGGGTCACCGGACTGCCGAAGCCGGCGTGCATGTTGTTCGACGCAATGGTCGTGGTGGTGGTGAACGGGCCGCCGCCTCCTCCCCCGGAGCCTGCGCCGCCACAACCGAGTACACAAGTTGATGCGAGGAAAAATAACCCGCAAGCCAGGAAAAAGTTTCGAGAGTTGTTGGCATGGCCGGCAGCAAAACCGAGAAAGGCGAAGAGCAGGGAGGTGGCTATGGCGGCGGTGGCCGAAAAGGTACGCACGGGCGCGACGTTCGCCGCGCTGGTGGAGGAGGCAAGAGCAAAACTGATCGTGGAGGTGCCGGTAGAGTTGTTCACCGAGACACTAGAAGGCGAGAAGGAGCAGTTATAGCCAGCCGGGACGACGGTGCCTCCGGTGGCACAGGTGAGGGCGACGCTGCCAGAGAAACCTCCGGTGGCGGTGACGGTGACTGTCGCGGAGCCGCCGGAGCCACCCGGGAATGCGAGAGGATTGGGAGAGACGCTGAGACTGAAAGTAGTGGGAGCAACCTGCATGGGGCTGGAAGTAGCCGGCTGCCAATTGGTGTCACCCAGATAATGGGCAGACAGGCTATGAGCGCCCGAAGCCAATTTGAGGCGGGTGGCGTAGACGGCGAGAGGGCCTGGACCGACAGTGAGGTTTTGGGTGGTGAGTAGTTGCGGGGTGGCACCGTCGAGAGAATCCCAAAACTGGATGATGCCAGTGGGATAAGGGATTTGCGGATTCGCCGGGTTTCCGGTCACGGTGGCGCTCAGAGTGAGTTGTCCGTCGGCGGGTAGCGCAGCGGGAGCGGAGAGGTTGACCGTGGGCAAGCCCTTTTGGACCGTGAAGGAAACGGGAGCGCTGGCGGAGGCGGCGTCACTGCTGTCGCCGGAGTACGCCGCATAAAGGGAAGCAGAGCCGGCTTGTGTCCAAGGAAACTGAATGGAAGCGGTGCCTGAGGCGATGGGAGTGGCGGAGGTGCGCGGACCGACGGCGTCCCAGAGGGTCACGGTGCCGGTGGCAGTCGAGGGCGTCACGGTGACGGTGAACATGCCGGTGTCGCCCAGATTGATGGGAGCGGTGTTCATGACCATGGTGGTGGTGGTTTTGGCGCCAGCATCGGCGTTCAGGATGACGGTTTGGGTCAATTCATTCACCGGGTCGCCACTGGAAACGCTGATGTAGTTTGGATCTGGCCCGGCGTTGTAGGCGGCACCGATGACGTGACTGCCTTTCGCGAGGTTGGGAATGAGTGTGGAGGCTTGGGGTAGCGGTCCGAAGAATCCGCCGGCTTGCAGCGCGATAGGAGTGCCAAAGGCGGAGCCGTCGACGGTAAATTGAATCGTGCCGGTAGCCTGGGCAGTTCCCTGACCGGAAACGTCCGCATGTGCTCCGAGAGTTTGGCCAACAGAAAGAGTGCTGGTGTTCACACCAACGACGACGAAGGGCGTGCCCTTGTTTATGGTGAAGGCGAGGGGAGTGGAGGAGCTGGCGTTGAAGCTGTTATCGCCGGAATAGGAGGCCGTGACGGAGTGTGGGCCAGGAGCAAAGGCGTAAGTGGCACCACCACCGGTGAGGAGGTAGGCGGTGCCGTCGGCAGCGAGGCTGGAAGCGGCGAAGCTATTGGAGCCGTCTTGAATGGCAACGGTGCCGGTGGGAGTGCCTTGGGCAGAATTGCCCATGCTGGAGACTTTCAGTTGGAGTGGAGCGCCGTAAGCCGCGGAACCACTCTGAAGGCCATTGATGGTGATGGTGGTGGTGCTGTTTTCCGGTGTGACGTTGAGAGCGATTGAAGGAGACTCGCTGGAGCCGAAGGTGGCATCGCCGGGGTAGTAGGCGAGCAGATTGTATTGGCCTCCCGGCAGATCGGCGACAGCACCGGCAAAGGCTCCAGAGGTGAGCGGGAGAATTTGGGGAGAATCGCCATAAGAATTGGTCTTGATAGAAATGCTGCCAGTTGGCGAGCCGGTACCTGAAGCGGGGGAAACGGAGCCATTCAAAGTAACCGCGGAGCCGTGGACGAAGCTGGTGGGAGAAGCTTTCAAGGTGGTCTGGGATGCGGCGAGTGTGGAGCTATTCCAAGCGGCAGCGAGATTGGCGGCGTTGACGGATCCCAAGCCGGTGGTCAGATCGTAACCGGGACCGGCGGATTGTCCGGTAGTGAATCCGTCGGTGCCGGCATGGGTGGAAGAGCAGCCCGGAGAACCGCCGGCACAGGGCACTTGATTGTTGCCGGAAGTGACGTCATAGAAGACGCAAGAATTTGCGGCGGAGGGAGTGGTTTGAGTGGAGGAGTTGCAAGTATTCGTGGAAGACTGAGCGAGGCGATAGAGGACATAGTTCACTTGGCCTTGAAGGGCGCCATTCTTTTGCTCGACGAGCGCCAGAATGCCGGCCATGGCGGGAGCGGAGAGCGAAGTGCCGCCAATCAGGGTGAGGCCCACAACATTTTGCTGCGCATTAATCTGGCAGGGCACGCCGGCGAGACTGGTGCAGTAAACCGCTTCATCGTGGCCGGTGGCGGCAGCGAGAGCCAGGTCGGGGAGGTCTCGGGCGTTGTCCGCGGGAACGCCGGGTCCGGTTTGCCAAGAAGGCTTGGGGTAGATAGTGCTTGCGCCGCCCCCGCTGGCCAAAAGAGTGAGGTTGGCGGTGCCTAAAACGCAGTTGGTGGACGTGGCGGGTTGGGCGGGATCGCAGCTTTCGTTCCAAGTGGATTCAGGAATGTAGCCGAGCGCAGAGGAATAATCGGAATTGTTGGTGGCGCTCCAAAAGGTGGAAGGTTGCGAGGCGTCGTTGAATTGGGTGCCGCCAACAGCGAGGTTGTAGGGAGTGGAGGCAGCGCCATTCACGGCCAAGCCATTGGCAGCAAGGGTTCCGGCGGTGGGATTGTCACAAGCGGCAGCGCCGCTGTCTCCGGAGGAGACCACAACGGTGATGCCTTCGGCGGCGGCTTGTTGCCATAACGAATTGTAAAAAGCGTTGCCCGCGGAGCCGAGGGCCTGCTCACAACCACCGTAGGTGTAAGTGACGATGGGGGCGAGTTGGTTGTCAATGGCGTAGGCTGCCGCCAAATCGACGCCGCTAGTGGTGTCGGTGGTGCCAGCCACGACAAGGTCGATAGTAGCGCCCGGAGCAACGGCGCCGGCCCACTCGACGTCGAGCAAGGCTTCGTCGGAATCGGTTTCATTGGCGACGCCGGGATCGGGCCCGCTCAGCAGGAAATTGGGATCATTCGATTTGAGTCCGAAAATTTGGCGGAACTGCTGGACGTCGGTGAGTTCGATCTGAGATTGCGCGGTAACCGCGATGGAGATGCCGGTGCCGTCGATGCCGCTGGTGAGCAGAGGTGTGGTGTTGTAAATGGCGGCGAAATCGCCGGGAGCGAGATAGTAGGAGGTGGGAGTTCCGGTGGCGGTGAGAGCGGGGGAAAGAATGGTCTTACGGCCCTGAGCGTCGCGGCCGGCGAGGCCGTTGCTTTTGTGAAACGGTGGAGATTTCGCAAAATTATTGAGGGATACCGGGCCGCGGATGATTCCGGCGAGATTGGCGGGAATGGCTAAATCAGTGGAATTCGCGACGTAGGTTTTGCCGTTGACACGGTAATACCGCATAAAGGTGTGGAACGCAGCTTCGACCTGAGAGGCGGTGCCAGTGAATTCGATCCAACGATTACTGCCGGGAACATGCTCGATAGTGAAGCCGGAGCGCTGGAGCCAAGCGAGAACGGTCTGCAGATCGGCGTCAGCGAGCCCGAACTGAGCGGCAAATTGTTGGGGTGAGAGCCACTGATGAAAGTTGGGGGAATTGCGATTGTGCTGATCGTCGAGCAACCGCGCGAGCGCAGCTTGTTGCTGCGAGGATGGGGATAAGACCAGGAGCATGCGCTGAAGCGGACGACCAGGCTCGACACGGCCGATTGCGTTTGCGTCAATGGCAAGCGGGTGGCGCGTGTGTTCGAGACGCACGAGCGCCGGAGCATCGGTTGAAGTTAGCTGCACCGGGGATTGGGCGAGGAGTGCAGGGCCAATTGCGAGAAGTAAAAGGAAAAGGATCCCTGGCCTAAGGATCTGTCTCAAACAAAGCAACTCTTTCCACCCCTGTAGATCGACGCGAACGGTACAGCGCATAGTCCGGGACAAGACGAGTCGCTAGCACAGCCGAGGTCAACCAAAATGTGTGGGATCTTTCAGCCCTAAGAAGTTTACACAGCGAAGAAGATGGGCACAAAGGAAAATTCTGGCGAATAAGAGGGTTAGTCACAGGCTAATCGGGCGATTGATTGGGGCGATCGAAGTGCCGGCGTCACCATTTTAGTTCCACATTTCCGCCGGAAAGGATGATTCCGATGGACGGTTTCGTGGAACCGTGGTCTGGAGGGAAGGCGATTTCTTTGAGGCCGGTGGGGCGCAGCAGCGGAGCGAGAGCCACGGCGCTGGAGGGCTCAATGACGATTTTCAGGCGCTCCCAGACGAGCTTCATGGTGGCAACAATTTCGGATTCGGAGACCAGCAGGATGCCATCGACGAATTTGAGCAGGATGGCGAAAGTGCGAGGGGCCAAGGAGGCGCGCAAACCATCGGCGATGGTATCGCTGGTTTCGAGATGTTGCAGAGTGCCGGTGGCCAAGGAGCGATAGGCGTCGTCGGCACGTTGCGGTTCGCAGCCGAACACGCGAATGGCGGGACACAGCGATTTTGCAGCCAGGGATGTGCCGCTGAGGAGTCCTCCACCGCTGACGGGAGCAAGAACGGCGTGGAGTTGAGGAAAATCTTCGAGGAGTTCTTTGGCAGCGGTGGCTTGTCCGGCGATGATGCGATCGTCGTCGTAAGGATGGATCAGGACCGCGCCGGTTTGCGCTTGGATGCGAGCAGCGGTTTCGGAGCGAGAGGTGACGTTAGGTTCGCAGAAAGTGATTTTGCCGCCATAGCTTTCGACGGCGCGGCATTTCACCGCGGGGGCGTTTTTGGGCATGACAATGAAGGCAGGAATTCCGCGCCAAGCCGCGGCACAAGAGACCGCGGCGGCATGATTACCGCTGGAATGAGTGACGACGCCGAGACGGGCCTGGTCGTCTGACAGAGAGAAGATGGCGTTGGTGGCGCCGCGGATTTTGAAGGAGCCGGTCTTTTGCAGATTTTCGCACTTGAAGAACAAGCGAGCACCCGCAAGCGCATCGAGAGAACGACTGGTGAGCACCGGAGTACGGTGAATGCGTGGGCGGATCCGTTCGTGGGCTTGCCGGATGGAATCCAAGTCGATGGTGATAGCGGCCGGCTGGGCCGAAGGATTGGCGGTGCGCATGAGTTGAGTGTAGTTGAAGCGAGTGTGGTTGTCAGTGGAAGGGGGCCGAGGAATTGGGTGGGAGAGACTATGGAGTCGAGTTCGGGGGATCGATTTTGGCCGCGCTGGGTGTGAAGCGGCGCATGACAAATTCTTGAAGAATATTGACGGCGGCAGTTTCACCGATGCCGATGAGAGCATTTTCGAAAGTGAGGGCGGCGTCGGTGCGGTCGCCCTCGGGATAATAGAGATTGGAGATAGCACCGGCGGCGAGGCTGCCGATGATGCCGGAGTAGTTGGGCTGCCAGTGGCCGTTGTCGCCTTTGCAGATGACCGAGTTGGCGATGGCATAGAGCACGCGAGAGCGCACAGTGCCTGTGCCCTTATAGAAATAGCGCGGGTCCTGATGAAGGACTGAAGGCAGGACGGCCCCGCCAATGAAAGTGCCGGTGACCAAATCACCGTAGGCGGCACCGTAACGGCGGCCGTAGCCTTCGGCACCCTGACCATATCCGGGGAATTTATCCGTGGCCTGTTGCACACCGGCAACCACGGCAGTAACGCCAAAGGAAACGGGGTCGATGGTGGATTTCCAGGCAAGCTGGAATTTCTGGCGCGGGTTGAGTGGGGCTGCATCGGGAACGTAAGTGACGTAAAAATTGGGGATGACTCCGAAGAGGCGCTGCTTCTCTTGATCCTTGATCTGCTCTTGGGCCAATTCGATGGTGGAGAGTTCCACCTTAACTTCAGTGATGTTGGTAGCAACGGCGAGGACGATGCGGGGCATGACGCAACTTTCGCCCGAGGCGAGATTCCCCGAAGCCGTTTGCGGGGAGAAACCGTCGGCAGTGACGGTGAGATGGAATGGACCGGGTGCGATGCTGGAGAAAGAGAACCGGCCATCATCAGCAGAGAGTTGCTCGAGGGCAGGCGAATCTTCGCGAACGAGTGAGAGATGGGCCCCTGGGACCGCGGTGCCAGTCGGATCGGCAACGGTTCCCGTGATACTACCGGGCAATTGCTGGTCGGGGTGCGCCTCCAGGCCGCAAGCGTCATTAATGGGCGCAGGGTGAATGGTGCTCTCGGCAGCGGGAGGGTTGGTGGGTTGGCCGGATTGAGCTAATGACGGGACGGCGGAAGTCAGGGCAATCGCACACAAAAATAAGAAAACGTGGAAGACGCGCGGCAGGATGGTGGCGTTGCGGCGCGAGTGTGTCAGGCTCAGCGGTGTCCAGGTCGGGTACACAGAAAGTATTTTACAGCCTCGACTCAGGATTTCGGTAAGGTTTGACTCGGGATCGTAACGTAAGGTTGGCTGGAATGATGCTGTACGAAAGGGCAGGAGGTCGAGGGAGCGGCGGGGTTCGGTTGGCCGGCTGGAAATGGCCGCTACAGATGGAGCTGGAAGCCGCGGGGCTGGTTGGATCCATTGGCATTTCCTCGAGGCAAGCGCTGCGAGTTTGGTAAGGCAAGCCAGCCCTGTGCAGCGCCGAGCAGGCACTAAAGCGGATTGCGATAGGAGTCGGTGATGGAGCGATCAAAGCCAGCCAGCACATTAATGTGATTGTCGGTAACGAGTTTCTGTGGAACGGCGGGCGGAGCGTGGAAGCCGTCCAGATAGGCGGCGATGCCGTGGTACAGGCCGTCAGCAATGCGTTGCCGTTGGCTGCTCTCCAGCAACAAACTCTCGTCGTTGGCATTACTGACAAAGGAAATTTCGGAAAGAACGGCGGGCATGTTGGCACCGGTGAGGACGATGAAGGGGGCGTGCTTGACGCCGCGATTTCGCTCTCCGCGGCTGACGAGCTGAAGGCGCTGAGAAAGAGTGTCTTGAATTTCGGCGGCGAGAAGTTTGGACTCGGCAATTTTCTCGTTGTTGGTGATTTTCTTGACCAGGTCCGGAAGATCGTGGAGCGAGGATTGCGTGAGGGCATTCTCGCGGATAGCCAATTGCTCAGCCTCGTTGGAGGTGGCGAGGCTGAGATAGTAAGTTTCGACGCCGCGGACATCGTGAATGTCGCTGGAATTGGCGTGAATGGAGATGAACAGGTCGGCGTCAGCACCGTTGGCAACGGCGGTGCGCTCCTCGAGCGGGACGTAGCTGTCGTCTTTGCGGGTGTAGACCACTTGGGCGCCAGGCATGTTTTCTTCGATCATGCGACCGAGGCGAAGGGCAACATCGAGGCACACATCCTTTTCGAGCAGGCCATGCGGCCCCTTGGCTCCGGTGTCAAAGCCGCCGTGTCCGGCATCGATGACAATGCGGTTGACCTTCAGACCCAATTCGCGGGTGAGCGAAGGCTGGTTGGAGAGAGCAGGAATTGGCGGCTGCAGCGCGTTGGAGATGTCGTGACCAGATGAACGCCTGGGAAGAATTGGCAGCAGTGATGGAACGCCGTCCGGATGGGAGACCATTTGGGAAAAGGTGTTTTGCGGCGATGAGTTGGCGGCGATGACGTCGCGGGGAGCGATGATGCGGGTCATGGCTTTGAGAATGCCGTGAGGCAGGGCGAAGGCGGCAGAAAGCAGGACGACAGCAGCGGCGGTGAGCCAGGCCATAGATCCGGGAAAACCAGAGCGAACTGGGGGCCTATAGGTAAGTTGGACGGGCGGGCGAACCGGCTTTGTTTTTTCGGCAACGGGAGTGGTTGTTTCGCCAGGAGGAATCGCGCCAGGGGTTTCCCGCGAGGCGAGCGGGGGAGTCAGATTGCGATCAGCTTTCTCGGCAATGTCCCCAGAGACGGAGCGCAGGCCGCGAGCGTAGGCCTCGAGAAGGGCGCGCGAACAGATCCTGCTTATGTTCGCCGGAATGCCTGCACTGCGCACAGCGACCACGGCGAGCGCTTCGGAGTCGAAGATGGGGTTACCTTGGTGACCTGCGGCGGTGAGGCGGTGAAGGATAAAAGCGGCAGTTTCCGTGGGCGGGAGAGGTTCGAGGCGATGGACAAGAGCAATGCGATCGTGAAATTGAGCCAGGTTCTTGCGCTGCAATTTTTGAAGAAGCGGAGGCTGGCCGGCGAGAACGATTTGCAGGAATTTGGTGTTGGGAGTTTCGAATCTGGAAAGGAGCTGGAGAGTGGCAAAGACGTCGTCGCGAAGATCGTGTGCATCATCGAACACGAGAATGAATCGCCTGCCGGCGAGCATTTCGGCAAACCAAATTTCGGACAGTTTCTGGCGCATCGCCGGGACGGTTTGATCAGCGGAAGGAATGCCGAGTTCGTTCAGGAGAGTCTGGAGAATTTCCGCCGAGTCGCATCGATGGTGAAAAAACAGGCAGGCCCGGCCGGCGTCCTGGACAGACTGAATGAGCTGGCGGAGAGTGGTGGTCTTACCCAGGCCTGGATCGGCGATCAGGAGTTGATTGCCGCGGCCAGCGAGGACGGCTTCAGTGAGGATGTCGAGGGTCTGGCGATAAACGCGGCCGGGATAGAAAAAGGCCGGATGACAGGCGGTGGCAAACGGCTCTTCGCGCAATCCGTAATAGTCGAGAAACATGGACACAACCTCCAAGGCCCGGAAGCGCGAGGGGAAACGCGCTTCGCCCCCAAATCCGGATTCCAGCATACCTAGAAATGGAGAAAAAGTGCACGGGTCTTCCTGCGTAATTGTGCGGAAAAGTGGAGAGGGCGAGGGAGTGATGGTATGCGGAATGAGAAGGGCAACGTATGGGTACGGGGAGTACTGCCACTTCCGGACTACGAATCCCGGCTTGACCGTGGTTGTGCCTCTGCTAGGCTATCTAGCGGAACCATACTCCGGGCTATATCCTGAAGCCGGAGTGGAGTGGAGATAAAGGTGTCTCCATCGGAACGGCGACAACTGGAGCGCTTTCGGATCCGTGTCCCGCTGCGTTTTCGACCAGTAGGGTTGGCGTCAAGCCCGGCCGAACACTTCGCAGAAACGATGAACATTTCCCGCGGGGGATTCTTTTTTGTTACTTCGGCGCCGTTGCAAGTGGGAATGCCGATCGAGGCGACGTTGACGATGCCACCGGAAGTGACTGGCGGAAAAGCGGACGAGACTCACTGCCGCGCCCGGTTAGTGCATGCGAAAGCGGACGCGTATAGCGATGGAAGAATGGGCTACGGCGCTGAGATCGAGATGTACATCGAGCCGAGAAAGCCAGCCGGCACAGCGGCACAGGTGCCGCACCTGCCGCCACGCGGCGTGAAGCCGTAAATAGCAAGAAACAACAAGCGAAGAACATTCCTGGCGAATCGCGATCAGGGACGATTGGTTGGCGCAGGGACTTCGATGGTGGTTTTTCCCGAGCCGACATTGTCAAAACGGTCGTAGGCACGGACGGCAATGGTGTGTTCCCCGGCGCTGAGAGCGGCCACGCTGAAAGAATAGGTTTCCGACTTGTAGTCGCTAATGCCGTTGGTGGGGCGAAGCAGGATCCAATCACCGCCATCGACGCTGTATTGCGCGCGCTCGATGCTGTTACTGGGATGAGTGGCGGTAAATTGGAGATCGTAGGAAGAGCCTTTAGAGCGATCGGCATTGCCTGAGGAAGGCCGGGCCTCGATCGTGCTGATGGAGGGATTGGTGTTGTCGACTTCGAAACGTTCGCTTTCGCGTTCGGCCTGGAGGGCGAGGTCGGGAGGATTGGAAGGAGAATCGCTGGCGACGATTTTCAAGTAATAGGCACCATCGGGCATGGAGGTGGTGTCCCAGGAATAAAATTTCTGGTCGAGGTTGTCCTTGAGTAGAAGCCAATCGCGCTGGTTTTCACCGCGGAAGTAAATCGAGTACTTGAGCTCGTCATCGTTATCGTCGTGAGCGGACCACAAGACGGATTGATAGCCCTTCTGGGTTGAACCTTGGGGTTGGGGCTCGAACTTAGGCGGCGAAGGATTGCTGATGTTGACGTTGATGTTGGGGTTGGGATTGGGCGCGGGCGGCTGCTTCAATGAGACGGGAGGGGTAATGGTGACGCCGACGGGAGACTGAACGCGGACACCAGGGTCCTGTAAAGCGATGCCGTCGATAGAAGGCGCGACATTGGCCGGGAGGTAGGCAACGCTGACCCAATCGATACCGTCGCCGGGCCGGCCGTCGTGAATGACGGCTTTCCACTGCAGGAACCGCGCGGGAGGCGCACCGACAGGAGTATCCGAGGAAGTATACGGACCGAACCAAGCGGACCATTCTTTTCCTGGGTCTTCGGTATTTCCGGTGCGGACGAAAAGTTCCAGGCGGGGATCTTTGGTGTTGGCACCCTTGGCGGAAGCGGTGGTAGCGGGAGGACCCCACCACTCGATGCGTCCCCACTGGGAGTGCAGCTTGGCATCGAAGGATTGCGATTCGAAGGTGCCTTCGGGTTCGTACTCAGGGCCGAGAGAAAAGACCTTCCCGGGATTGGCGGTACACAGATATGCCTTGCCATTTGCGACTTTGGAGATTCCCGTGATTTGGGCGGCACCCGCTTTGGCCAATTGGGCGTAGACGCCGTGCCCGTCAATTACCAAAAGTGAGCCATTGTTGCCGGTACCCGCCAAGAGACGGCCATCGGAATTGATGCCGAGGGAGTACACGGTTTCGTCGCGGGAGGTCCACAGTTCCTCTGGAACGCCTTCGGGAGTAATGCGGTAAATGGCGCTGGAGATGGCTTGAGGAAAAGCGACGAAGGGGGCGGAAATTGTGCCCGTCTGGATACCCGGATTGGGAATGATGGTGGTGCCCTGAGGCACAGAGATGCTCTGGGGCTGCCCGGGAATGGCGGCTTTGTTTTTCTCGCCGATGGCCGAGACGTAAATGGCGCCATCGGAAGCAACGGCGAGGGAAGTGACTTCGCGCTTGGCGGTTTCATAGAGGATGAAACCGTTGGTGGAACCGGGATTTTTTGCGGAACTGTTGGGGGATTTGGTGATGCGCAAGACGCGGCCATTGGGTTCGGTGCCGGCGAGCAAGTTGCCTTTGGCAGCGAAGGCCAGAACCTTTATGTGGGCTTCATCACTGGCGTAAAAAAGTTGGCCGGCGCCGTCGGGCGAGACGGCGTAGATTTGGCCTTTGTCGCCAGTGGCGACGAACAGGGTGCCGTCGGGGGCGAAGGAGAGGTCCCAGATATATTTGGTTTTGGGTTCGAAGAATACGGTTTTTTCGCCGCCAGGGGTCACCTTGTAAACCTTGCCGTCGGGCGAAGTGCCGACGTACAAGGAACCCTTGGAGTCAAAAGCAATACACTGCGCCAACAATTCCGTCGATTCGAAAACCGTCTTGGGCTTGCCGGCCGCCTCGAAGCGAAACACTTTGGCGGGGGAGCCACCGCCAGCGTACAAAGCTCCCGAAGCATCGGTGCGAAGAGACCAAAGATAAGAGGCGTCGGCGTCGGCGACCAAGGTGAACTTTGGAGCGAGCTCGAGATGGCCATCACTGCGAACCGCGACACCCTTGGGAGTGCCCTTGAGGAACTCTTCGTAGGTGGATTGCTTCCAGCGACGAGTGTGATCGGCATTGCTGGAAATGGCCAAGGCGCAAACGAAGAAGGAAAGCAAGGTGAATCGGCCGGCTGGCTTCCACAGTGGCGCTGGTTTCGCCGGAAATGAGCTGGACGACGATGACGGAGAAATTTGGAAGAGCCGCTTCAACGATTTCGGCATAAGAGAGGTCACCGGATCTGCAAATTAAGTGAAACAAGACCTGAAACGGGGCCACCAAGTCCAACGGATGACTCGCTGGCCAGAGATTCGCGAAGGACCTGGACGCTGCCGGGAGAGGGACGGCCGTCAATGACGCTGATGGCGGACAGCGGAACATTAGGCATTTCCTTGTCGTCCCAGACCATCATGGGAGCGGGAACGAAGAGGCCAACATAGAGGCGGTCGTTGTGACGTTCGCGATTGATGAGGGAAATCAACTGGTCGAGACCAGCCGGCCCGGAGGCGGTGCCGGGCATGGCACCAAAGTTGAAACCGTGGGAGGCGCGGTTCATCCAGTCGGCGTCGGTGACCAGAACCCGCAAGGAGGTGCCGCGGGCAATCTGATCTGGAACCTGGACGGTGGTTTCCTCGACACGAGGCTCACCGCGATAAGGACGAAGCAGGACGCGAACTTTGAGATTTTCGCCGGGAGAGACTTCGCCGGTTTCCAACCAGGCACTATCGATGGTGTAGGAGTTGCGCCCCGGAAGACTTTCGACTTTCAGCGAGACGTGTTCGACGTCGGGAACTTCAAAATTGTTAGTGAAGAGGCGGCCGAAGACGCTCTGAACGGAAATGGCCACGGGCAAGCCGTCGGGCAACAGGGAATCCTGGGGCGCAAAAGTGTTTTCGAGTTTGACCGGCACGTGACCCTTGAGCTGAATTTCGCCGGTGAGGTGCAAGGTGGTGCCTTCCCCGTAAAGGGCATTTTGAACGACGCCATTGAAAGCGGTCATGGCCATAAGAAGGGGAGTGAGTTTGGGATGATTGACCATTTCGAAGTGCAACTTTTTTTCGGTAGAGCCGGTGAGGAAGGTCAGGTCCATAGGAATCATGGGGGGAGGAGGGCCCAGTTTGCCGGTAACGGCGGCGAGATGGTCGGTGGTGATGGTGCCGATGGCGGCGCCGGTATTGACAATTTTGGTGGAGGCCAGGGAAGAGGAAAGCGTGGTGACGACAACGCTGCGAGCCATGGGCATCTGGATATCGCCCAGGTTGAGGAAAGGATGGCCGCAGAGAAACACACGGTCGGAGGTGACGGCAGTTACGGTGCAAGCGGCGCTGACGGACATGTCGCCACGGATGAGCACCATTCCGGCCATATCGCCAGGGCTGAGATGGGCGTGGGCATCGTCTTTCTGGTCGGGGAGCGTGCCACCTTGAGTGGCGACCAGTCCGTAGGACTGCAATTGGGAAGCGAACTGCTGCAGGGTTGACGATTGAAAACCCGAAAACACTAGGGGAGTTTCGATGGGTTCAAGCGCCGAACCGCTGGGCAGGGTGATCTGTGCCACAGCGTCCTTGGACAAGGCGTAGCGTGGAGGTCCGGCTTGCAAGGTGGCGCCAGGAAGCGGCGGACGTATGACGTCTTCGATGGGAGTGACTCCAGCGATGGCTTCCTTGGTGAAGATGCCGAGCTTTAGCGAGAGGGCTCCGGCAAGTTTGCCTTCGAGGTAGACCGGGCTGCCGCTCATGCCCGCGACCACGCCGGTGTGTTCGACTTTTGGACCTTTCAGTTCGACCAAGATGATGGATTGCTTTGGGCCCAGGAAGTTGGGCATGACGCCCAAAACCTGGAGGTCAAATTTTTCAACCTGATCGCCGGAGAAGATGGTGTAGGCATAGCCCTGCATGCCAGCGCGGACTTGATCAACGGGCAAGATGTCGGGGGATTGTTGAGGAGCGGCAAGAGGGCTGAGAACGGCACAGAAGAGGCAGGCGGCAGAGATGAAGGTGAAACGTGAGAAAAGTCGGCGCATAGCGAGATTGATGTAACCCCCGCAAGAAACGAGCATAATACCGGGCAAGGCGGCCCAGAGCAATTGAACCGGTGGGTAGGCCGCTCTAGTCCAATGGGTTTAGAGGTCCTAGACCGTGACTTGGTTGTTAGTGGGCATATGGGCGCAGGCTTGAGTCTACGCTGCGAGGGCCATGTGGCTCAACCAAGTCCAGAGGCGAGGCGGGTGCGGTCTGTGAGGCGAAGATGTGGCGCAAAGCTAGCGGTGTGTGCGAGGATGTACGCCCAGGAGAGGAGCCATGGCTGAACAAACGAGAGAAGAACTGCTGGCCAGAATTGCGGAACTAGAGAAGAAGACGGAGCGGCCAAAACGGGGGACGTTGGAGTTCCGAGTCGGGGAAAAAGGCGGAGTGAGCGTGTACGGGCTAGGAAGGTTCCCGGTCACGCTGTACTACGAACAATGGATCCGGCTATTGGACGTGGGTAATGATCTGCGCACGTTCCTGGAAGAGAACAAGCACCGGCTGAAGCTGAAAGAACAGGGTGGTTGATTGCGCCGGTACGTGCTGACGAGCACAGCGCCAGACCTGCCGAAGACAAAATAGTCTGACAATGAGTCAGTCGCGATGATGCATGGCGAAGATTTTGGCGGTGCCGTCTTCGTAGGGATAGATGTGAACCATCCAACCGAAAATAACGGGATAAAAGGTGCCACCCGAGGCATTGCAGGCTGATTTGGTGGAAATGGAGCCGCGGAGACCAAACCTGGTCCAATCCGCGTGACGGCGGTTGCCGCGAGGCGGCATGCACAAATTGGTGTGCTGGTGCCAAGTGGCGACACTAAGAGGGACGCGTTGGTCTAGTTGATCCTCGGTGGCGTTCTTGGGCATGGTGTACATAGCGCCGACGAGATCGTAGCCGGTCGCGGTCTTCTTGTAGAGCAGAGAAGTAGGACGAGCGGGATCGAAATCGAAGGCTTCCAAAAATCCATTCTCATAATTGGTGAAGTGATATTCCTGCTGCGGAACATTGGGCATGAAGATCCTGTAGCCGTCGTTCAAGGCGACGCGATAGTCCTTGTACTTCTCAATGCCGGCGCGAAGCTGTTCGACAATGTCGTTGGCGCGGTTCTGATCATCGGGATTGGCGGGCCGCAGCTTGGTCATGTGCATGTGCGGGGTATCGCCGGTATGCATGTGCTGCATTTCAACCATGGCATTATGTTCGCCGGTGGAGGCGTCCTCTGAATCCATAGTCATAACGGAGGCGGGCGGTTGATCGGTGGTGTGAGAATCCTGAGGGGATGGCGGAGCGGTCAACGGCACAGCGGGCGCATGATGACTGGGGATAGCGGCCAGCAGGACTCCAACAAGAAAGAGGGCGGCAAAGGCAAAGGCGGCGTTGGTGAGAAGTTGTCGCAGGGTCTTCCGGGCGAACATGCAACCTCGCTAGATGAAAAATCCGCAGGGCTCAACGAGGCGGCCTGCGGTGATGGGAGTTCTCTTTTCATGATACGCATGGGGGTGAAAATAATTTTGCGAGGATTTGCGCCGCGGTTCGCAAAACAAACTGTCCGCGGGTACAGTGAAATTTTTGTGGCGAGTGGGCCAGTGAATCCTGGCCGCTGATCCAGTGGGAAGAAAGAGCGCGTGCTAAACTGGCAAGCATCGTGAAATCAGAATCAATTCAGGCGATTAAAGGGCTGTCCGGGGAGATCGAGTTGCCCGGGGACAAGTCGATTTCGCACCGGTATGCCATGTTGGCGGCGCTAGCGAAGGGCACGAGCGAACTGCGCAATTTCGCGGCGGCACGCGACTGCCACAGCACGCTGGGATGCGTGAAGTCGCTCGGCGCAGGCGTGAAGGAGGAAGGCGCGACGGTGCACGTGAGCGGCCATGGCCTGCACGGATTGAAGAGTTCGTGGCGCACGCTGGACGCGGAAAATTCGGGCACGACAATTCGGCTGTTGTCGGGAATCCTGAGCGGGCAGACGTTCGGGAGCAAGATAACTGGGGACTCGTCGCTGCAGAAACGGCCGATGAAGCGGGTGATTACGCCGTTGCGGGAAATGGGGGCGGAGATTCGAGCGCGAGACGAGAATTTTCCACCGCTCGACATTCGCGGGGGCAAACTGCACGGGATCGAGTATCAAATGCCGATGGCCAGCGCACAAGTGAAGTCGGCGGTGCTGTTGGCGGGACTGTACGCGGAGGGGGAAACGTCGGTGACGGAACCGGCGTCGACGCGCGATCACACGGAACTGGCGTTGGCGGAATTTGGGGCGGGAGTACGCAAGCAGGGGCGCACGATTTCCGTGCATGGCTTGAATGGGGATGCGGAGCTTCGACCGATTTCCACCGATATACCGGGTGACTTGTCGTCGGCGGTGTTCTTCATTGCCGCGGCATCACTTCTGCGGGAATCGAACTTGTACATAGGGAACGTGGGATTGAATCCAACCCGGGCGGCGATTCTGGACTTTTTCAATCAGATGGGCGCGGCGGTGAGCGTGGTGAATTTGCAGACGAAGCAGGGCGAGTTGGCAGGGGACCTGGCGGTGAAGGGCGCGCAACTGAAAGGCGGCGTGATCGCGGGCGATTTGGTGGCGTTGGTAATCGACGAATTGCCGATGCTGGCGGCACTGGGTCCTTATACGGAGCAGGGGATTGAGATTCGAAATGCCGCAGAATTGCGCGTGAAGGAAAGTGACCGCATTGCCGCGCTGGCCGAGAATCTGAAGCGCATGGGGGCAAAGGTGGAGGAGCGGCCGGACGGATTGCGAGTACAAGGCCGTGGCGGGGGAAAACTGCACGGCGCAGAGATCGACCCCAGGGGAGATCATCGCATCGCGATGGCGTTTGCTGTGGCTGGTTTAGGCGCATCGGGGGAAACGCGGATTCTTGACGCAGACTGCGCCGCAGTATCGTACCCGGCGTTTTTCGCGGAATTGCGGAGGCTTTCAGAATAGCGGGTTTTCTGATTGGATATCGCGAATGATCAGCCAGCGAATGTGCGATCGCGCGCATTGTAAACTGAACAAAAGTGTGGCCGTAGGCGGAAGGATTGGTTCATGTGGCCTACAATTTTGTTCGGGCTGTGGTCCTCAGGTTCCATCACATTTTGGTTGCTGCTGGCCTGCATGGCGGGAGTGATCGCCGGAGCAGTGCTGTTCTTCAAAGGGTTCGGGATGCTGCGATTCAAGCGGCTGATCCTGAACACGCCGCTTTCGCGGATCCACAGCGCGTCGATTGGGCTGGTGGAGGTGACCGGAAACCCGGTGGGCCCTTATGTGCTATCCGCACCCATTACGGGAGGTCCCTGTTACTACTATCGAATGCGCGCGTGGCAATGGGTGGAATCGGAATCGGGGAAGAGTCACGAATGGAAAGCGGTGCTGGATGAAAGCTTGCACGTTCCCTTTTTCCTGGAAGACAGTACGGGCCGGGTGCTGATCGATCCGCAGGGAGCAGAGCTGGACGTTCACCGGAGTTTCCTCGATGAGGTGGGCGCTTCGTTCTTTCGCACTGAGGGGCTGTTGCCACCGAACATCCGCGATTTTTTGGTGAAACGCGGACTTGTGCCGTACGAAAAAATCCGGTTGGAGGAGCGGATCATCGCGCCGGGATTTCCGTTATTCGTGTTTGGAACGCTGGGGGAGAATCCGGCAACGCAAACGGGCCCGGTGCACACTGGTTCGGGTACAACGGCGAGTGTTTCGGTGCGGGGGCCGAGCACTGGCGGGTTTGACGGGCTCACGTTCGACATGCGCACAAATCTGTCAGGGCGTACCGCGGCTGCGATGGGGAAAGTGCTCAGCCATGTTCCGGGCGTGCTGGTAGAAACCAGCGAAGTTGAGGTTGCCGGGGACGGAGACCGCACCGTCAGTCCAGACCGCGCGCGAATCGTTGTTGCAGGGAAAGTGCTGCCGAAATCAGCCCAGCCCTCGCCTGACAAATCCGCGTTTGGCGAGTTCGATGCGCATCCAAGTGTGGCGATCAGCAAAGGCGAGCGGCACGAGCCATTCACGATCTCGGGATACAGCCAAAGGGAGTTGGTAGGCAAGCTGGCATGGAAGTCAACGTTATACATTTGGGGCGGGCCGGTATTGGCGATTACTTGCCTATATTGCCTGCTGACACTGTGGAAGTTTGCGGCGTTTTGATGAGCGGGAGTGGATATGGGGCTGATTGCTAGTCTGGTGCTGCTGTTCGCAGTGGGTGGCGCGCTGACTTACATAGGAATGATTTACAACGGGCTGATCGCGATGCGAAACGACATCGATAAATCGTGGGCAAATATTGACGTGCTGCTGAAGCAAAGACATGACGAGGTGCCGCGGTTGGTGGATGTCTGCAAGGGTTATATGCAATACGAGCGCGAGACATTGCAAGCGCTGATCGAGGCAAGAACACGGTATGCGACGGCGGCCACACTAGAGCAGAAGGCGCAAGCGAGCGGAAACGTGAGCGCTTCGATTGGAGAAGTTTTTGCGGTAGCGGAAAAATATCCGGCGTTACAGGCCAATACGTCGTTCCTGGAACTGCAGAAACGAATTTCCGAACTGGAAAGCCAGATTGCCGACCGGCGCGAGTTTTACAATGACGCGATTACGATTTTCAATACGCGACTGCAGCAAATGCCGGACGTTGCGGTGGCGCGAATGTTTGGGATCAGGCCGCGATTCATGTTTGTGGTGAGCGCGGCGGAAAAGCAGCCGGTGAAGCTGGAACTGAGCGGAAAAGATATTAGATAAGATTGCCCCCGCCAGACGCGGGTTCAAATAACGAACCTGGATACCCTAATTTCACTAAACGTTCAACTCGGGCAACCCGCCGGTTAGCAAGGGTTGAGGCTCACTCTTCGGTAGAGGGGGGAACTGGAGGATGGGGAGTCTTCGTCAGGGGAAGAGGAGCCGGGGCAGGGGTTGGGTGAGGGGAAATAGAGATTCGCTGCAGGTCGATGTTGCCATAGGAGGTTCGTAGAGTGATTTTGGGGCCGTGGGCTGAGCCAAATTTGGCGGCCATGCTGGCGTCGCCGGAAGGAGACTTGACCGGACCGAGACCGGGAAATTCGGAGTTAATGTCGCAATTGTGGCAATCGGCTTGAATATCGAAACTGGAACTGCCGGGAATGCTCAGGGAAATTCCGGCGGAGGAATTGGTGATGGTGACATCTTCCCTGGGCACGGAAGTGAAGCGCACGGTAGTTTGCGCGTTGCGATTGTCGATTTGCACTTTACCACCGGGATTTTCGAGGGTGACCTCGGTGTCGCGGGTGCGCAAGGAGACATTCCCCGGGGCATCGATGATGTCGAGATTGCCGCTGCCCGCTTCCATATGTCCGGAAAGCGAGGAAACGGTCAAATCGGTTCTGGGGGAGATCATGCGAACACCCTTGGCAACTTGGTCGGCACGGACGGGCCCATAGAAATCACCCTCGAGGGTCAAACTGCCGGAGGTGTTATTGACCTCGATGTCGCCGCCCTTGCCGGAAATACGCACATCGCCGTTGGTGTCGGAAATCTTGATGTCGCCTTTTCGAGCGTCGACGGCAACTTCGCCGTGGGTGCCGCGGACTTCGACATCGCCGTTTTGGTCAGTGACGTTGATGTCCGCGAGGAAATCGGAAATCAAGACATCGCCCTTGTCGGTTCTGACGGTGAGAGGAGATTTCTGAGGCACGGAAATGTCCAGATCGACGGTGATCCGGGCGTCGGAGGCGTCATAGCCGGTGGGGTGAATGTCGAAGTTGCCGCCGTTCTGAGTGATTTGAACGTTGACGGGCTTGGCAATGCGCTCCGCTTCCGAATCATTCCAGGCACGGACATTTTTTTTGGCCGAGACTTGAATCTGCGATTGATCGGAAGCACGAACGGTAATGTCGCCACGAATGTTGTGAACCAGGACTTGGGAATTCGGGGGAATGGTTTTCGGAGGGACATCAAGGTCGTACTCGAAATTCTCGCCGGGAACCTCGATGATGCCGCCGAGTTTTTCTTTACCGACGTCAACGGCGACAACGATGCCCATGAGCGCCAACATGCCCACGACCAACAAAACTTCGCCGCCAGTGATGGCACCGCCACTGCCGCCAAAGCGGCGGCCGACGGTGCGCTCATACAACTTGATGAGGCCCCAGAAAATAATGAGCAGGGGCCACCAGCGGGTGAAAAAGGAGCTTAGTTCCAGATGTCCGTAATTGTGCAGGAGCAGGAGAATGCCTACGGAGATGAGGACCAGGCCGGAAAAGAGGCCACCGCTGCGCGACCGGGCGGGCGCCATAATGGTTATTGCCCCTGGCTGCCGTAGGACGGAGGTTGAGGTGGCGCGTTGGGGGGAACGGAAGGAGGCGGAGGAGCGGGAGTGCGGGGATTGGTGTCAATGTGGCCCTCCCGAGGAGCCATAGAGGAGGCGAGCAAGAGAAGGCCGATCACGAGCAACAGAACGGGCCAGGTATTGCCAAAATCGAAGGGACCGCCACGAACCTGGTGCAACAGGAAGAGCACGCCCAGGGTGATGAGAATAGCGGGACCCATCAGCCCGCGAATGGTGCAACTTTGGCAGCGGCAACGCAGTTGAGCGCTCATGTGGTTGCTCTCCTCAATTCTGGCCGCCCATGCGATTCCTTAGCAGCAGCACACCGATACCGATCAGGATCAGCGGGAAGATCAATTCGCGAACCCGGAAGAAATCAAAAAACCCGAAATTGTTAAGCAAAAAGAGGCCGCCCAGAGCGATCAACAGAATGGGGCCAATGGCGCGCTGCTTGGTGATATTTTCCAGCGGGTCTTGATATTTTTCGCCAGTCTGGCGGGCTTTCAGGGTGCGCACCGCGTCGATGGCCATGTAAAACGGGAAAATCACCAAGGCGCAAATGAGCACGGCTTGCGCGCCGCTTCCGAGATCCAGACTGATGCCGAGAATAATGCCGGCGAAAATGACGATGTGCAGAAGCGCTTTGTTGTATTCGCCGTTGTAGACCGCGCCTAAGCCG
>Ga0187782_10000530_pt1 | contig 25970 bp, 25 predicted proteins | sample 0715_SJ02_MP15_2_FD_132454 | JGI IMG/M metagenome (GOLD analysis project Ga0187782, IMG submission 132454) | Tropical peat soil microbial communities from peatlands in Department of Meta, Colombia - 0715_SJ02_MP15_20_MG | ecosystem: Environmental > Terrestrial > Soil > Wetlands > Peat | place... | reverse complement strand
TTGATAGAAGGAGGACTGCGCCGAGGCGGCCGAGACGCCTAAGAGCCAGAGAATGACGGCGGCGCTCATCGTCGCAATGAGCTTGAGCGATCGCTCGGCCGAGTTAAGCGATGCGTTGCGGAACATCGTGCAGACCCTCCGTTCAAGCGAAAACCGACGGGGAGGTCCCCCAATTGATCATTGCATCAAGTCGGCGAGCGCGTTGCGCATCGTCATGCTCGGGATGCCGAAGAAGCCGCCATACGGCATATTTAAGTCGACAATGACGAAGACGGCGAGCGAGACGCAGATCGCGCATAGGCCAAGGATGATCACGCTCATTCTGTTCGGCGGCGCCCTCAAGCCGAAGCTTGCAAACAATACGACCAGCCAGAACAGCAAGACCCAAAAGAACGGCAAAGAAATGGACCCGCGAACGCCTTCTATGACGTTCCACCGACGGGTCTGCACCTGCGCGTATTGCTCCGTGCAGGCGGCCAAAAGGTTGCGGTGCAATTCGTCGGGCGGCTGCAGGGAATGCAGTTCGAAGCCGACGTCGTTCAAGAGTGTGGCAAGCACCGAGCTTTCGCCGGTCCGCGCCATATGGGACGTGTCGGGATACGTCACCCCGGTCGGCGGCGGCTCGTTTGGCCATGTGCTTGCGATGACGGCGGCGACGTAAGCTTTGAGCTGCTCGCGCATATGGTCGGTCTCCGGGCCATAATTGCTCAAGCAGCGGCCGAACTGCGCGAGCTCGCCGGCGTAAGCCGCGCGCGCGCCGTAGGCCGAATCGAAGCCGTTCTTGACGGAGTTCGTCATCAAGCCGAGCACAATGGCGACGAAGGTGACGAGCAGCGTGATCGCCGACTGCATGAGCTCCATCGAGTCGGACGACCGATGGGTCTCGGCGAGAAAGGAGTTCCCGTAGAACCCTGCCGCAGCGCTAAAGCAAAGCAGGGCGAGGACGAGGAGCGACACCCAGGCGGTCCACATGAGCGGCCTCGTTGTGGTCGGCCGAGGAGGGAAGCCCCAAGTTGGGGTCAAAATCAATTCCGCGCGGCTCGCGCCTCTAACAGAGCGGAGGGTCGAGGCCCTCCGCCTCGGGCCTTAAGAATTCGCCCGCGCTCCGCCGGCGCCGGAAGCAAGCGCGAACAGTCGAACCGCAGCGGATCAGGCTTAAGCCGACATTAACTGGTAAAACGTAACTTGCGCTCGCGACATGTCGCCGGCGACCGTCTTTTTTAGCGCCGGCGATGGCATGACGCCAGATGCTCGCGCCGGTCCCGATCCGGAATTCGCCGCCGCCGAGCCGACGCTCCTGCGGCCGACCCGCCAACCTTCGTTGCCTTCTTTCAGCCGGCGGCCCCGTCCGCCTCTGGAGACCTCGACCCCATGAGCATTAACGATTTGAAACTGCGGACGAAATCGCTGATCCCGCTTGCTCTGATGGCGCTGACCGTCCTTGCGATGGTCGGCTTCGGCGCGACGAAGCTCATCGGCGTGAGTTCCATGGCGCGGGAAATTATCGAGCACCGCGACGCCGGCGCGATGGAGCTGGCGCGCGCGACGCGCTCGATCGTCTACGTGCCCTACGCCGCGTTCGCCGCGCTTGCCTACAATTCCGACACGCCAGGAGGCAAAGCGGCCAAGGAAGATTTCGACAGCGCCGCCGAAAGGGCCGACGCCCTGTTCGATCGGGCGGCTGAGTTCCAGCCGGACAAGGCGCAGGCCATCCACGCGTTCAAGGATCGGTTCGCCGCTCTCATCGAGAAGGCGAGGCCGGCGTTCGAGCTTGGCCGCAGCCTCCCGGGCGTCGACCACGCGACGGATTTGAAGCCGACCGAGCTCGACAAGATGGCGCTCGCCGTCAAAGAGATCGGCGCGGTCGACATGGACAGTCGGCAGTTCGTGAAAGACATTGTCGCCTTCAACACCAAGAATCTGGAAGAGAACGCCGCCGCCGCGCAGGAGCTCAACGCTCAGTCGGGCGAAGCCGTCGTCGCGCTCGGCGTCGTCGGCTTTTTGAGCACGTTGGCGGCCGGCGCTTTCGCGATCTGGCTGTCGACCGCGAAGATCGCTCGGCCGCTGCGCCTTCTCTCTAACGAGATGAAAACCCTCGCGGACGGCGACCTGACGGTCGAGATCCAAGGATTGGCGCGCCGCGACGAAGTGGGCGAGATGGCCCGGGCGGTCGAGGTCTTCAAGACCAATGCGATCGAGCGCGTGCGGGCCGAGAAGGCGGAGGCGGAGCATCGCGCCGCCGTCGAGGCCGAGCGCGAACGCGCGGCCGCCGAGAAGGCGCAAGCGGCCGAGACGCAGGCCAACGCCATGCGGTTGCTCGGCGATGGATTGGGCCGGCTGGCGGACGGCGACCTGACCGCGCGGCTCGAAAGCGGCTTTCCCTTAGACTATGGGCGCGTGCGCGACGACTTCAATTCGGCGGTCGGCAAGCTGGCCGAGACGCTCCGCTCGGTCGCGTCGTCGACGAGCGCCATCAATTCCGGCACGCGGGAAATCTCCACCGCCTCGGACGACTTGGCGCGCCGCACCGAGCAACAAGCGGCGAGCTTAGAAGAGACGGCCGCGGCGCTCGACGAGATCGCCTCGACGCTGAAGAAGTCGGCGGAGGGCGCCAAACACGCCGCCGACGTCGTCGCCAAGGCGGATCACGACGCCAAGGGAGGTGCCGAGGTCGCTAAGCGCGCGGTCGAGGCGGTGGACGCGATCGCGAAGTCGTCGCGGCAGATCGGCCAGATCATCAGCGTCATCGACGAGATCGCCTTCCAGACGAATCTGCTCGCGCTGAACGCGGGCGTCGAGGCGGCGCGAGCCGGAGACGCCGGCAAGGGCTTTGCGGTGGTGGCCTCTGAGGTGAGGGCGCTCGCGCAGCGGTCGGCGGAGGCCGCCAAGGAGATCAAGGGCCTCATCTCGGCCTCGACCGCCCAGGTCGATTCCGGCGTGAAGCTCGTCGCCGAGAGCGGAAAGGCGCTGCAACGGATCATCGAGCAGGTGACGGAGATCAACCGCGTCGTCGCGGAGATCGCCTCCGGCGCGCAAGAGCAGTCGACCGCGATGCAGCAGGTCAATCAGGCGATCACCCAGATGGATCAGACGACGCAGCAGAACGCGACGATGGTCGAACAATCGACCGCGGCGAGCCATTCGCTATCGAACGAGACGTCTCAGCTTGCCGAGATCATGAGCCAGTTCCGGGTCGGCGACGAGGGCCACGCCCCGCCGCGCCGCGAACTTGAAAAGGCGCCGCCGCGCGCCGCCGCCAAGGCTGCGCCGCACGCATCGCAGCGCGCGCAGACGCCCGCTCGCCGGCTCAGAGTCGTCAACGGGCCTGAGGTCGCCGACGCGGACGACGAATGGAAGGAGTTCTAAAACGACCGACGGGGGCGGCGACTTCTCCGCGCCCGTTCGGTTTTTTATTAGAGCCGCCGCTGATCACCCGTCGTTTTGGTCGGCCGTCGCGTCGTGCTCGCGGCGCGGGGGCGTCGCAAGCTTTCGGGCGCGGGCAGGCGTCGGGCGGATGCGGATGCGCTTCACCCGGCGGGGGTCGGCGTCGAGAATCTCGAACTCGAAATCGCCGGGCCCGCTCAAGATCTCGCCGCGGCTCGGCACTCTGCCGGCGCGCGCGACGACCAGCCCGCCGATCGTGTCGACGTCGTCGCCCTCCGCCGCGCCCGCGAAGTCGAACCTGACGGCGCGCGACACCTCGTCGAGCGCGGCGCGCGCTTCGACCGAGAACGTCCCGTCCGCGCCCGCCGCGATCAGCGCCGCCTCGTCGTCGTCGTGCTCGTCCTCGATGTCGCCGACGATCTCCTCGACGAGGTCCTCGATCGAGACGAGGCCGTCCGTGCCGCCATATTCGTCGACGACGAGCGCCATGTGGGTCCGGCTCGTCTGCATCTTCACGAGCAGGTCGAGCGCCGGCATCGAGGGCGGGGCGTAGAGCACGGGCCTGAGCACGCCCGCCGCGGACAAGGGCTTCGCCCGGTCGGCGGGCGACGCGGCGTCGCCCAAGAACTCGACGAAATCGCGCAAGTGAACCATGCCGCGCGGATCGTCGAGCGTGTCGTGATAGACCGGCAGCCGCGAATGGCTGGCGGCGCGAAAGGTCTTCAGCGCCTCATCGACGCTCGCGTCGATCGGCAGCGACACGACGTCCGCGCGCGGCACCATCACGTCTTTGACGCGCACGTCGTGCAGCTTCAAGACGTTGCGCAACAGCGTGCGCTCGTGCGGCGTCAAGCCGGCGTCGGGCGCGGGGCTTTCGAGCGCATCCTCGATGTCGTCGCGCACCGAGGCCGGCCCGAGGCCCAAGAACTCGCGAAGCCGGTCGAAAAGCCCGGGCCCCTCCGCAGCCTTCGGCGCGGGTTCGGCGATGGGCTCGGGCTCGTCTGATGCGCTCACGTGGGCTCTTTTACGAGCTCAAGGCCGGCATAGGGGTCGGCGACGCCGAGCCGCTGAAGCGCTCGGCCCTCGACCGCCTCCATCCTCAGCGCTTCGGCCTCGGCTTGATGATCGAACCCCAAGAGATGCAGGAAGCCGTGGACGACGAGGTGGCGGAAGTGATCCTCGAAGCTCTTTCCTTCCGCCTCCGCTTCCCGCTCAACCGTCTCGAAAGCGACGACGACGTCGCCGATGAGCGGCCGATCGCTTAGCGCCTTGCCTTCGGCGGCGGGGAAAGAAAGGACGTTGGTCGGCTCGTCCCTGCCGCGCCAGCGCGCGTTCAAGGCTCTGATCTCGGCGTCGTCCGTCAGGCGCAGCCCTGCTTCGGCGTTCTCGCGAATGCCGAGGCCGCACTCGGCCAAGGCCGCGTTCAACGCCTCGCGCGCATGGCGCCTCGCGCGAGGATAAGCGCGCCACAGCGGAGAGACGATCCTGATCTCGACGCCGACGCTCATGCGCGCTTCTGGGTCTCCGCCCGCGCGCCGCGTTCGTAAGCCTGCACGATCTCGCGCACCAGATCGTGGCGCACGACGTCGCTTTCGACGAAGCGAACGCGGCCGATGCGCTCGACGCCGGAAAGAAGCGCGATCGCCTCGCCAAGCCCCGATTTCTGTCCGGAAGGCAGGTCGGACTGCGACGGATCGCCGTTGACCATCATGCGCGAGCCCTCGCCGAGGCGGGTTAAGAACATCTTCATCTGCATTGATGTGGCGTTCTGCGCCTCGTCCAACAAGACCGCCGCCCGCGACAACGTGCGCCCGCGCATGAAGGCGAGCGGCGCGACCTCGATCATGCCGGTCTGGATGCCGCGCTCGACCATGCGCGGGTCCATGAAATCGTGCAGGGCGTCGAAGATCGGGCGAAGGTAGGGGTCGATCTTATCGCGCATGTCGCCGGGCAGGAAGCCGAGCCGCTCGCCGGCCTCGACCGCGGGCCGCGAGAGGATCAGGCGCTCGACCGCGCCCTGCTCGAGAAGCGACACTGCGTGGCCGACCGCAAGCCAGGTCTTTCCCGTTCCGGCCGGCCCGTCGGCGAAGACGAGCTCGTATTTGCGCAACGCCGCCATGTAGCGGTCCTGGGCCGAGTTTCGCGCCCTGACGACGCCGCGATGGCGCGTTTTGATATGGCCGAAACCCTCGCGCCCGCCGTCAAATTCGCCGGGAAAGAGAGAGCCCTGATAGGCGCTTTCGGCGATCGCGCCCTCAACGTCCCCTTCGCCCGCGACCTGGCCCTGCTTGGCGCGCTCATAAAGCATTTCGAAGACGCGGCGCGCCTGTTCGCTGGCGTCGCGGGGGCCGCGAATGACGACGACATTGCCGTTGGCGCTCGCCGAGACGCCGAGCCGTCGCTCGATGCGGGCGAGATTTTGGTCGTAATTGCCGAAGACCACCGAGGCGAGGCGATTGTCGTCGAAAGCGAGCACGATTTCCGTCGGTTTGGCGGCGCGCGCGGCGTCTTTCGGGCGGGGTTCGAACGCTTCCGCGACAATGGGAGCTTCGCGCACGGTCAATTCGACGGTCTCCTGGTGAGTTGGCCTTTAAGCCGGCAGGCGGAAGAAAGACTTCACGGCGCCGGCCGGCCGTGAAGCGAATTGGGACCGGCGGCGACAATCTCGACGCGCATCATCCGCCCGGCGACGTCCTCTTCGGCGTCGAGATGGACGCTCTGCATATAGGGCGACCGGCCAAGCGCCTGGCCCTTACGGCGCCCCTCGCGGTCGAAGAGCACCTCGAAGGTCTTGCCGACCGTCTGACGGTTGAAGGTGAGACGCTGCGCGTCGAGCTCCCCCTGCAGGACGGCGTGGCGCGCCGCCTTCACGTCCTCGTCAATCTGGTCTTCGCGCTTTTCCGCCGGCGTGCCGGGGCGAGGCGAATATTTGAACACATAGGCCGAGGCGTAGGCGACGCGACGCGCAAGCTCGAGGGTGGCTGCGAAATCCTCCTCCGTCTCGCCGGGGAAGCCGACGATGAAATCCGACGAGATCGCAAGATCGGGTCTCGCCCGCCGCGCATCGGCGATCACGTCGAGGTAGTCGCAAGCCGCGTGACGCCGGTTCATGGCCTTGAGAATGCGGTCCGATCCCGACTGGGCGGGAAGATGCAGATAAGGCGCGAGCTTCTCATTGTCGCGATGCGCGGCGATGAGATCGGCGCCCATGTCGATCGGGTGCGAGGTTTGATAGCGCAGCCGCTTGAGAGCGTCGATGCGCGCGGCGCGCGCCAAGAGTTCGGCGAGCGTGGCCGTCTGCCCGTCTCTCCCCGCGCCGCGATAGGCGTTGACGTTCTGCCCAATCAGCGTCGCTTCGACGACGCCGGCGGCGGCGAGGCGCTCAAGCTCGGCGAGCACCTTTTCCGGCGCGCGCGAGGATTCCGCGCCGCGCGTATAGGGGACGACGCAGAAGGTGCAGAACTTGTCGCAGCCTTCCTGCACGGTGACAAAGGCCGAGGCGCCGCGCGATTTCAACGTTTCCGGCCGCGCCGCGGGCAGGGAATCGAATTTGTCTTCGACCGGGAAGTCCGTGTCGACGACGCTCTCCCTCTCTGCCTGTGAAAGGAGCTTAGGCAAGCGGTGATAGGCCTGCGGGCCGACGACGAGATCAACGGCGCTTTGTCGACGCACGATCTCCGCGCCCTCGGCCTGAGCGACGCAGCCGGCGACGACGATCGTGGTTTTAAGGCCTTCGGCGCGCCGCGCCTCTTTCAGCTCGCGCAACCGGCCGAGCTCCGAGAAGACCTTTTCAACCGCATGCTCTCGGATGTGGCAGGTATTGAGGATCACCAGATCCGCGGCATTCACGTCGTCGGTCGGGGCGTAGCCTTCGGATTCGGCGATGTCCGCCATTCGCTGCGAATCGTACACATTCATCTGGCAGCCGAAGGATTTGACGAAGGCGCGGCGAACCCCTTGAGGCTGCGTCACAATCTTATTCAACAATTGGGCTCCGTGGGACGACGGCTTAAACTTACGCGGAATCGCCCGTTTCGAAAATAGCGCCCCCGCTTGACGCTTCGATGGCGCCTTGTCCCCGTCGGGCGGCGACCGAGAGCCGGCGGACGGCCTCCTCGGCCGAGGCCGCGAGCGCCTTGCGGGAACGCTGAGGGTCGACGAGGATTGGGTCGCCGAAATGGATATGCGCCGCCAGCCGTCCGCCTTTGAGAAAGCGCCGAAAGTGCGGGCCGAAGGTCATGTCGCCGTACCAGGCGATGTCCGGCCGCTCGCGGCGCAGGATCGGCAGGCCGGCGCGCCGCGCGTAATGAAGAAAGATCGGTTGGATGGCGGCCGGCCGGTCGCGGGCCGCCTGGCGGATCGCCTCGAAATGCGACGAGTGGAAGCGTAGGATGCGGTTGCCGTCGCCGGTCGTCGCCTCGGCGAACAGAACGACCCGCTCGCCGCGGCGCGCAGCCTCGGCGATGCGGGCGTTGACGCGCGGAATGTCGCGCTTGCGCTGGCGGTCGACATAGACGACGCCCTGCAGAGAAACGGCGAAGCGCGCGAGCGCTCCAGAGCCGATTTCCTTCTTGGCGAGGAAAGCGAGCGGCGCCGCGGCGCCAAGGGCTGGGATATCGAGCCAGGAGACATGGTTGGCGACGACGAGCACCGCCGGCGCGTCGCTCGGCTTGCCGTGAATCCTTAATTCGACGCCCAAGCCGAAGAGAAGCGCGCGATGCACCGCGATCGGCGCGCTTTTGGCAAAGTCCCAGCCACGCGCCTGCGCCAAGGCGCGCGCCGGCGCAAGGCCCGCGCCGGCGAGAAAGGCCGCGGCGACCCCGGCGCTGAGACGGGCAAAGCGCATCATCGCCGTCGCGGCGTCACGAGAGCGGCGCGCGCATGATTCGGGCCGTGGCTTTGCCGGCTGAGGCGCTCCGATAATAGCCCTCGCGGCGCCCGACGGTTAAGAAACCGAAGCGCGCATAAAGGCCGACGGCGGCCGCGTTCTCCTCGTCGACCTCGAGGAACATGTGTCTTGCGCCCGCGCCCGCCGCGCGGCTCATGTTGCGAGCAAGCAGCGCGCGGCCGAGCCCATGCCGACGCCAGCTCCTTTCGACGGCGATGGTCAAGATCTCGGCTTCGTCGGCGGCAAGGCGGGAGAGGATGAAGCCGCGCAGTCTGGCGCTTTTCGTGTCGGCGGCGACGTCGCCGAACGCGGCGTCGCTCGCCAGCACGTCGTTGATGCCGCGCTCCGACCAGGGATGCGCGAAGGACGATGCGTGGATGGCGGCGCAGGCCGCGGCATCGGCGCGCGTCATCGGCCGGATGAAAGGGGTCGACTTGCCGAAGCCGAAAAAGCGCATGAGGCAAAGCCCGTTCAGACGCTGTCGACGCCGGCCGCGACTTCCGGATTCGGGCGCACGTCCGGCGCCTTGACGTAGATCGGGCGGGGCGGGGCGGCTTTCGGGTCGAGCCGCGCGCCAAGGCGCGCGACCGCGCCGATATTCGGGGCGGGCGTCGCAAGCAGCGCCTCGACGCCGAGGCCTGAGCGGCGCGCCTCGGCGGCGATCGCCTCCGCCGCGTCGCCGGCGATGCGCGCCGGCCCAGAGCCGATCGCCCGGGCGGCGTCGGCAATTGAGAGGACGCGCGGGGGCCCGAGCGACGCGCCGTAGGCGTCGAAAAGCTGGAAATAGACCGCGCCATGACGGGCGTCGACAGCGGCGGCCACGGCGGCGCCGTTCGTTTGCGAAAAGAGGGGCCTTGCGAAGGCCGCGAGCGTCGGGACGCCGACGACGGGAATTTTCAGCGCCAGGCCCATGCCGCGGGCGAGCGACAGGCCGACGCGGATGCCGGTGAACGAGCCCGGCCCGACGGTCACGGCGATGCGCGAGAGCGCCGCCATGCCGCCGCCCGCGGCGTCGACGACGCGGCCGGTCATCGGCGCCAGCGCCTCGGCGCGGTTCGTCTCCGCGCTCTCCGCGGCGAGCATGACGAACTCGTCGTCCTCCCAATCGGCGACGCAAACCGACGCGGAGTTTAACGAGGTGTCGATCGCGAGGATCCTCACCGGCGCCGTCTCTTGTGCGGGACCTCGTCGTTGCGAGGCGCCCTGAGGGCGACGAAGCAATGCAGGGGAAACGCGGCGGCTGGACGGCCTCGTCCCCCTCGCTGCGTTCGGGGTCCTTGGAATGACGGCATGGCCCGAGCCGGACGGCTGCTCAGCGCGTGATCAGCGTGCCGGCGCCGCCGTCGGTGAAGAGCTCGATCAGCACGGCGTGGGGAATCTTGCCGTCGAGAATGACGACGCCTTCAACGCCCTTCTCGACCGCGTAGAGGCAGGTCTCGACCTTCGGGATCATGCCGCCGGTGATCGTGCCGTCGGCGATGAGGCCGCGGATGTCCTCGGCGCGCAGCTCCTTGATCAGGTTCTTTTCCTTGTCCAGCACGCCCGGCACGTCGGTGAGCAACAGGAGGCGCTTGGCGTTGAGCGCGCCGGCGATCGCGCCGGCGAACGTGTCGGCGTTGACGTTGTAGCTCTCCCCGTCCACGCCTTGCGCGATCGGCGCGAGCACCGGGATCAGCTCGCGGCCGAGGATCTGCTCCAAGACCGTCATGTCGAGCTTGTCCGGCTCGCCGACGAAGCCGAGATCGATCGCGTCGCCGATCTCGCCGTCGCCCGGCGTCAGGCGCGTATGCTTGCGGGCGATGACCATGTTGCCGTCTTTGCCGGTCAAGCCGATCGCCCGTCCGCCCTGCGCGTTGATCGCGCCGACCATCTGCTTGTTGATGGAGCCCGCAAGCACCATCTCGACGATCTCCATCGTCGCTTTGTCGGTGACGCGCAGCCCGCCGGCGAATTGCGACTTGACGCCGAGCTTGCCGAGCATGGCGCCGATCTGCGGCCCGCCGCCATGGACGACGATCGGGTTGACGCCGGATTGCTCGAGCAAGACGATGTCGCGGGCGAAATTGCGCTGCGTCGTCTCGTCGCCCATCGCGTGCCCGCCATATTTCACGACGATCCGCGCCTCGTCATAGCGCAGCATGTGCGGCAGGGCCTGGAGGAGGATTTCCGACTGCTCTTCCGGGGTGAGGCGAAGCGCGGCGCTCAAGTCAGGCTCCCTGCGTTTTAGGCGGCGAGCCTTCTAGCGGGTCGGCGGCGCGCGGAAAACCCTTCTCCCCCTTTTAGAAGGGGGAGAAGGGTTTGGGACATCCTTAGTTCCCGAGCGCCTTGTCGGTGATCACGGTCGAATAGGCGCCTTGCGGCTCCTTGGAGATGACGGGGTCGGAGCCGCCGGTCATCAGCGTGGCGACGGTGCGCTTGTAGTCCGCCAGGTCGAGCTTGCCGTTCGAGCCTTCGGTCAGCTTGTTGATCTCGCCCAGCATCTGCTTCTGGTGGTGTTCCGTCTGGGCGCCGGTCGAGTCGTTGTCGAGCACGATCTTGACCGCTTCGTCGGCGTGCTCGCGCGCATAGGCCCAGCCCTTCATCGAGGCGCGCACGAACCTCGCAATTTTGTCGACGAAGGCCGGATCTTTCAGCTTGTCCTCCATCGCGTAGAGGCCGTCCTCAAGCGTGGCGACGCCCTGATCCTCGTACTTGAAGACGACGAGCTGCTCCGGCTTGTAGCCGGCGTCGATCACCTGCCAATATTCGTTGTAGGTCATCGTCGAGATGCAGTCGGCCTGCTTCTGGATCAGCGGATCGACGTTGAAGCCCTGCTTCAAAACCTTGACGCCGCCGGCTGAGCCGTCCGTCTTGAAGCCGAGCTTGTTCATCCAATTTAGGAACGGATACTCGTTGCCGTAGAACCAGACGCCGAGCGTGCGGCCTTTCAGATCGGCCGGCGTCTTGATGCCTGTCTCGGCGCGGCAGGTGAGCTCGAGCCCCGAGTGTTTGAAGGGCTGCGCGATGTTGACGAGCGGCGTGCCCTTTTCGCGCGCGGCAAGCGCCGCCGGCATCCAGTCGACGATCACGTCGGCGCCGCCGCCGGCGATCACCTGCTCGGGCGCGATGTCCGGGCCGCCCGGCTTGATCGTCACGTCGAGGTTCTCGGCCGTGTAGAAGCCCTTGTCCTTGGCGACGTAAAAGCCGGCGAACTGCGCTTGTGTGACCCACTTGAGCTGCAGCGTCACCTTGTCCGCCGCTTCAGCGGCGCCCGCGGCGATGAGCGCCGAAGTCGCCAGCAGCCCCAACAGAACTCGTTTCATGACCCGTCCTCCTTGCCTCTTCAGGCCTCTCTCTGGCGGTTCGACGCGTGCCAGAACGTGAATTCGCGCTCGAAGAGCGCGACGATCCCATAAAAGAGCGAGCCGACGATTGCCGCGACGCCGATCGTCGCCCAGACCATGTCGATGTTCATCCGCCCGACCTCGGTGTTGATGCGAAAGCCCAAGCCGACAATGGGCGTGCCGAAGAACTCGGCGACGATCGCGCCGATCATGGCGAGCGTCGAATTGATCTTCAGCGCATTGAAGACGAAGGGCAGGGAGGCCGGCAGCCGGAGTTTTAAGAGCGTCTGGGCGTAGCTCGCGCCATAAGTCTTCATCAGGTCGCGCTCCATCGCGCCGGCGCTCGCAAGGCCCGCGACCGCGTTGACCAGCATCGGGAAGAACGTCATCACCACGACGACCGCCGCCTTTGATGGCCAGTCGAAGCCGAACCACATCACCATGATCGGCGCGATGCCGACGATGGGCAGCGCGGAAACGAAATTGCCGAGCGGCAGCAACCCACGTTGCAGGAAGGGCGAGCGGTCGACGAGAATCGCAACCAACAGCCCCGACGCGCAGCCGATCGCGTAGCCGACCAGCACGCCCTGGATCGTCTGCAAAAAATCGAGGCCGAGCGTCGGCAGCGACGAGAAGAGCTTTGCAAAAATCGCGGTCGGCGCAGGCAGGATGACCGAGGGCACGTGAAACGCCCTGACGCCGGCCTCCCAGATGAGCATGGCGACGAGGCCGAAAATCGCCGGCGGCAGAAATCCCTCCAGGCGGCGCATCATCGCGCATACCCCATGCGGCGACCGACGGCGCGATCGACGAGGCCGATGAGGCCGACCAGCGCGGCCGAGCAGATCGCAGCCGCGAACAAGGCCGCCCAGATCTGCACAGTCTGTCCGTAATAGGAGCCGGCGAGCAGCCGCGCGCCCAAGCCGCCGTCCTCGCTCTTGGTGACTTCGGCGACGACCGCGCCGACGAGCGCCGCGGCGGCGGCGACCTTCATGCTGGCGAAGAAGAAGGGCGCGCTCGCCGGGGCCCTCAGCTTGAAGAACGTCTGCGCGCGCGTCGCGCTATAGGTGCGCATGAGGTCGACCTGCAGCGGATCGGGCGAGCGGAACCCTTTCACCAATCCGACTGTGACCGGGAAGAAAGTGAGATACGCGGCGATCGCCGCCTTCGGGACGATCCCGGTAATGTCGAACTGGTTGAAGATGACGACGATCATCGGCGCGAGCGCGATGATCGGCACCATTTGCGAGGCGACGATCCACGGCATGAGCGAAGCGTCGACGAAGCGCTGATGCACGACGACGACGGCGAGCGCCACGCCAAGCGCCGCGCCGAGCACGAAGCCGAGCAGCGTCTCGCGCAGCGTGATGCCGGAATGATAGGCGAGGCTGCGCTTGGAGGAGGGGTCCGTCAGGGCGACGGTCCGCCACAGCTCGGCGACGATCTGATGCGGCGCCGGCAGCGTCGGCCGCTCCATGTTGAGCGTCGCCGCGACGAGATCGCCGGTTGAGTAGTCGGTCGTCCCGGAATTGGCGAAGAGATCGCGCTGGACGGGAGCGTTCATATAAACGGCGAACGCGTACCAGAGCGCGACGAGCGCGCCGACGACGATGAGGATGGGCAGAACGCGGCTCAACGTTCGCGCGCCCGGCGAGCGCCGGCCTTCAAGAGCGCGGCCCGCAGAGCGTCCCTAGTCGGCATAGGAATGCCCCTCGCGCAGGCCCTTGCGAACGCGGTTGGCGATTTCGAGGAACGCCGCGGTCTCGCGGATGTCGAGCGTCCGGCCGCGCGGGAAATCGCACTCGACGATGTCGTGGATGCGCCCGGGACGCGGCGACATGACGACGATCTTGGTCGACAAGAACACCGCCTCGGGGATCGAGTGGGTGACGAACATCACGGTCTTTTGCGTCTTGTCCCAGAGCCTGATGAGCTGCTCGTTCAGCTTGTCGCGGACGATCTCGTCGAGCGCGCCGAACGGCTCGTCCATCAATAGAAGGTCGGGGTCGAAGGAGAGCGCGCGGGCGATCGAGGCGCGCTGCTGCATGCCGCCCGACAATTGCCAAGGGAATTTGCCGCCGAAGCCGGAGAGATTGACGAGCTCGAGGCCCCGCCTGACGCGCTCGTCGCGCTCCGCCTTCGGCAGGCCGATGATCTCGAGCGGCAGCGCGATGTTTCGCGCCACCGTCCGCCATGGATAGAGCGCTGGCGCCTGGAAGACATAGCCGTAGGCGCGCTGCGCCCGGGCTTCGGCCGGCGACAGGCCGTTGACGCGGATTGCGCCCGAGGTCGGCGCCTCAAGGTCGGCGACGGCTCTTAAGAGCGTCGTCTTGCCGCAGCCCGACGGGCCGATGAACGAGACGAACTCGCCGCGCTCGATCTTCAGCGTCACGCGGCTTAAAGCGAGGACCGGCCCGTCGCGCGTGTCGAAGCGCAGCGACACGTCGGCGATGTCGATCGCTGAGGGCGCGGTCGCGGCTCTCTCGGCCGAAGCGGCGGGCGCAAGCATCTTTTAGCGCTGGACGGCCTGCGGCGCGAAGCGGGCCTTGAACGTCTTCAGCGCGCGCGCGTCGGCTGAGAAAGGCTCGCGCCTGACGAACTTGCCGCGTCCGTTGTTGGCCAAAACCTTGCCGTCCGAATAGACGATCGCGCCGCGCGACAGCGTGTAGCGCGGCAGGCCTTTCACCTTCACGCCCTCGAAGACGTTGTAGTCGATCACGGAAACCTGCGTCTTGGCGCTGATCGTCTTGCCGGCCTTCGGGTCCCAGACGACGATGTCGGCGTCGGAGCCGGGCAGGATTGCGCCTTTGCGCGGATAGAGGTTGAGGATGCGGGCGATGTTCGTCGACGTCACGGCGACGAACTCGTTCTCGGTCAGCCGCCCCGTGCCGACGCCGTAGGTCCACAAGACCGGCATCCTGTCCTCGAGCCCGCCGGTGCCGTTCGGGATCTTGGTGAAATCGCCGCGGCCGAACTCCTTCTGCTTCGTCGTGAACGCGCAGTGGTCGGTCGCCACCACCTGCAGCGAGCCGGCGCGCAAGCCGTTCCAGAGATCGTCCTGGTTCCGCTTGTCGCGGAACGGCGGCGACATCACGCGCCGCGCCGCATGCGCCCAATCCTTGTCGTAGTACTCGCTCTCATCGAGCACGAGATGCTGGATGAGCGGCTCGCCGTAGACCCGCTTGCCGTTGGCCCGCGCGCGGCGAATCGCCTCGTGGGCCTCGATGCAGGAGGTGTGGACGACATAGAGCGGGACGCCCGCTTGGTCGGCGAGCAGGATCGCGCGGTTGGCGGCCTCGCCCTCGACGTCGGGCGGGCGGGAGAGGGCATGGCCCTCAGGTCCAGTCACCCCCTTAGCGAGATAGGACTTTTGCAGCGCCGCGACGAGGTCGCCGTTCTCGGCGTGGACAAGCGGCATCGCCCCGAGCTCGGCGCAGCGCTGGAAGGAAGCGAACATCTCCTCGTCGTTGACCATCAGCGCGCCCTTATAGGCCATGAAATGCTTGAAGGTCGTCACCCCATGGGCGACGACCTTCGCCATGTCCTCGCGCACCTGGTCCGACCAGTAAGTGATGCACATGTGATAGGAAAAATCGGTCGTCGCCAGCTCGGCGCGCCGATCCCAATCGGCGAGCGCGTCCATCAGCGGCTGGCCGCGGGAAGGAATGATGAAATCGACGACCATCGTCGTTCCGCCCGACAAAGCCGCGCGCGTGCCGCTGTCGTAATTGTCGGCCGAATTCGTGCCCATGAAGGGCATGTCGAGATGCGTGTGGGGATCGACGCCGCCCGGCATGATGAGGCAGCCCTCGGCGTCGAGCGTCTTCGCGCCTTTAAGGTCCTTGCCGATGGCGGCGATCGTCTCGCCCTCGATCAGCAGGTCGGCTGAGTAGCTGCGATCGGCGGCGACGATCGTGCCGCCTTTTAACACGATGGACATCGAGAACCGCTCCTCGTCTCAAATCGGCCGACGCGCCGCCTCTTCCCGCCAACTTAAGCAAGAAGAGCTTGGCGGGGCGGCCGTCCTCACCCCACGATCTCCGCCTTCTCCAGCACCGCGTGCATCAGCACGTTCGCGCCGGCGGTCGACCATTCCTGTTTGATGTCCTCGGCCTCGTTGTGGCTGACGCCGTCGACGCAGGGCGTGAAGATCATCGAGGTCGGCGCCACGCGGGCGATGTAGCAAGCGTCGTGCCCGGCGCCCGAAACGATGTCGCGATGGGTTAGCCCTAAGTGCTCGGCCGCGCGGCGCACCGCGGCGACGCACTCCTTATTGAACTCGACCGGCGCGTAATAAAAGATCTGCTTGATGTCGACGGCAAGCCCGATCGCGTTGGCGATCTCGGCGACGCCCGCCCGCATCCTCACATCCATGTCGGCGAGCACGTCGTCGTTGGGATGGCGGAAGTCGACCGTCATGAAGACCTCGCCCGGGATAACGTTGCGCGAATTGGGGTAGGGGTTCAGCATTCCGACCGTCGAGACGCCTAAGGGCGCCTTCGAGAGGCCGACCCTGTTGACGAGCTCGACGATGCGCGCGGCGCCGAGCAGCGCGTCCTTGCGCACCGGCATCGGCGTCGAGCCGGCGTGGCTCTCAAAGCCCGTTAGGCGGATTTCGTACCAGCGCTGACCTTGGCCATGCGTGACGACGCCGACGTCGATGTTCTCGTCTTCGAGGATCGGCCCCTGCTCGATATGCAGCTCGAAAAAGGCGTGGATCGGCCGGCCGCCGACCGGCTCGTCGCCTTTGAAGCCGATGCGGATGAGCTCGTCGCCGAGCTTCTTGCCCTCGCCGTCGAGGCGGTCGTAAGCGAATTCCTTCGTGTAGACCCCTGCGAAGACGCCGGAGGCGATCATCGCCGGCGCGTAGCGCGAGCCTTCTTCGTTGGTCCAATTGGCGATCTCGATCGGGCGGCGCGTCTTGATCTTAAGGTCGTTGAGCGAGCGCACCACTTCAAGCGCGCCGAGCACGCCGAGCACGCCGTCGAACTTGCCCCCCGTCGGCTGGGTGTCGAGATGGCTGCCCATCAGGACGGGCGAAAGCTGCTCTTCGATGCCAGGCCGGCGGGCGAACATGTTGCCCATTTCGTCGACGCTGACCTTGCAGCCGGCCTGCTCCGACCACTTTGTGAAGAGCTCGCGGCCCTGTCTGTCGAGGTCGGTCAGCGTCAGGCGCTTGCACCCGCCCTTCGGCGTCGCGCCGATCTTGGCCATCTCCATGATCGCATCCCACAAGCGCTGGCCATTGACGCGCACATTGGAGAGATCGGCCATGAATTCCGCCTTGCAACGAACGGTGAAACGTCCGCCGGCCTCATCCATGAAAACCCGCGGAGCCTGGGGACGTTCCGAGGGATGACGTCGGCGGAATTTTTCAGGCCGCAGTCGAGCCCGGACGCGACGCTATTGAAATTTGACCAAACGGTCAAATGGCGCGAATCTGGCCGAAGCGCCGAGTTTTTCGGCGCCGTAAGGAGCGCCGATGAACACGCCGTTAGGCCGTCAGGTCGTGCGCGAGGAGAACGAGCGGGTGATCCTCGCCGCCGCCGAAACGGTGTTCGCCGAGCAAGGCTTCGGCGGCGCGACGATGGCGGCGATCGCGACGCGCGCCGGCATGCCCAAGCCCAACGTCCACTATTATTTCGCGACGAAATCCGAGCTTTACCGCGCCGTCATCGAGCGGGTGCTGACGGCCTGGCTCGACGCGGCCCGCGCCTTCGACTTGAGCGACGATCCGCGCGAGGCGCTCGCGAGCTATATCGGCGCCAAGATGGACCTCGCCCGCTCGATGCCGCTCGGCTCAAAGATCTGGGCGAGCGAAATCATGCGCGGCGCGCCGGTGATCCAGGATTTCCTAGACACGACGCTGAAACAATGGGTCGCCTCGCGCGAGCGGGTTGTTCGCCGCTGGATCGCCAGCGGCAAGCTGAGGCCCATCGAGCCGCGCCACCTCTTTTACATGATCTGGGCGACGACCCAGCAATACGCCAACGCCAGCCACGAAATCGCGACCTTGGAAGAGGGCGTGCTCGGCGACGACGCGTTCGCCGTCGCCAAGCGCCAAGTGATCGAGACGATCGTCGGCGGCGTCGTGCCGAGCGCCCGCTAACGCGATCTGCGTTTGCCTTCAAGGCGCGGTCATTGCGAGGAGGCGGACGCCGCCGCCTTCTGGGATATTTGTTCCAGGAGCTATCGAAATTGGAAATCCTGTTCTATTTAGCCTCGGCAGGCCTTGCCGCCCGAAGGGGCGCGCGCATTGGGGCGGGAGCTTTTGGCCATGGACGCGCCGCAGGATTTCGAAGCGCTGAAGCGCCGGCTCGCTGAGCTGACGCCGCAATTGCCGAAGCGCCTGCGTCAGGTCGCGGCGTATGCGATCAATCACCCGAACGAGGTGGCGCTCGGCACCGCCTCCAGCGTCGCCGCCCGCGCCGACGTCCAGGCTTCGACGCTGGTTCGGTTCGCTCAGGCCTTGGGCTTCGCGGGTTTTTCGGACCTGCAAGGCGTGTTTCGCGCGCATTTGCGCACGCGCTGGCCGGATTATTCCGAGCGCCTGAAGGCGCTGAAAAACGACGCGGGCGAGCATGACGGGCCGTTAAAGCTGCTTCTTGGCTTTGCCGAGGCGGCAAGCGCCTCGCTGTCCGATCTGAAACAGACGACCAATCGACGCGATCTTGAGGCGGCGATCGACCGGCTGGCGCGCGCGGGGACGATTTTTCTCCTCGGCCAGCGCCGCAGCTTCGGCGTCGCCCATTACCTTGCCTACGTGCTTGCGCAGCTCAAAATCCGCTCGACGCTCATCGACAATGTCGGCGGCCTTGGCCCCGAGCAATTCGCCGCCATCGGGCCCCGCGACGCGCTGATCGCCGTCAGCTTCGCGCCTTATGCGCGCTTCACGGTCGAGCTGACTCAGGCCGCAAAGGCGGCGGGCGCGGCGGTGATCGTCGTCACAGACAATGTCTTAAGCCCGCTCGCGCAAGTCGCAGACGTCTATTTCGAGGTCGCCGAACGCGACTTCGGCGCTTTCCGGTCGCAGGCCGCGACGCTCTGCTTGGCGATGACGCTGGCGGTCGGGCTCGCGGAGAAACGGACGAGCCGCCGGCCTAAGCCTAACGCGCGCTCAGAACGCGATTCACGCGCGCCAGAAACACGGGCAAATTGACGACCTGAAAGTCAGCCGCCGAAGATCGGCCGCCGGCTTCGACCGCGCCGCCGCTTGCGCCCGCTTCCGCCGAGCCCAGCACCAGAGTCGTGGTCATGCCGCGAGCCTTCGGGACCTCAAGGTTGAGGGCCAAGTCTTCGAACATCGCGGCGCGCCTCGGGTCGACGTCGTAGCGGCGCAAGAAGGCGTCGTAAGCGGCGGCCTCGGGCTTTGGCACGAACTCGGCGGCCTTGATGTCGAAGGAATCCTCGAACACTCCCTCAAGGCCAAGACGCGCCAGCGTCTCGACCGCATGGCCTTTCGAGCCGTTGGTGAACACGAAGCGCCGGCCGGGCAGGCGGCAGATCTCGCGCTGAAGCTCGGGATCGGGCTCAAGGGCGGAGCGGTCGATGTCGTGGACGAAGGTTAAGAACTCGTCCAGCCGTTCGAACCCGTCGTTCATCAGCCCGCGCAACGTCGCGCCGTCGCGTTGGCGGTAGAATCTCTGCATCGCCCTGGCGGAAAGCCCGTCAAGCCCGTGCAGCGAGGCGAGATAATGCGTGATGCGCATGTCAATCTCCCGCCAGAGGCCGCTCCGGGCGGGATAGAGCGTGTTGTCGAGGTCGAAGATCCAGACGTCGACGTCGCCGAACTTGTCGGCGATCTCGGCTTCGCTCGGAAACTGGCGGTCAATCTCGTTCACGGCGTCCGTCTCGCGTCGCCCTTGTTCGGCCCACGGACTTTCCGCAGCAGCCGGCGCCGGCGTTAGCGCAAATCCCTCAACATGACGAGCATGGCGTGCGGATTGGTGAGCGCGTAGCGCAAGAACAGCCGGCGCGGCTCGACGAGCACCCGGAACAGCCACTCAAAGCCGGCCGTTTGCATCCACTTCGGCGCGCGCGCCTTTTCGCCGGAGAGAAAGTCGAACAAGCCGCCCGCCGTCTTGACGACGCCGACGCCCTTCAACCGAACGAGGTTGCGCATGCAGAATTGATGCTCGCGCGGCGCGCCGAGCGCAACCCAGAGAAAATCGGGCTTGAGCGAAGCGATCTCGGCCGAAATCGCCGCCTCCTCGAAGCGGTCGAAATAGCCGTGGCGGCGACCGACGATTTTCAAGCCGGGATAGGCGGCTTGAATGGCCTCGGCGGCCTTGCGGCTCACGGCCTCGCGCCCGCCAAGCAGGTAGAAGGTCAAACCCTCCTTCGCCGCTCTTTCCGCGACCGCGGGAAAGAGATCCGTCGTCGCGACGCGCTCAGGGAGCGGCGACCGGCAGAGGAGCCGCGAGAGCAACACCATCGGCTGGCCGTCGGCGTTGATTGCGTCGGCTTTGGCGAGCATCGGCGCAAGGCGCCGATCGCGCGCGAGCAGCGAAACGACCTGGCCGTTCACCGATGTTGAGAAATAGGGCCGTGTCGCGAGATGGCGCCGGCCGCTCAAACAATAGCGCACGAGCCCCTCGGCGCAGTCCTGAACGCTGCGAGCCTCGATCTTCAACGCGCCGAGCGTCGCCGCCGGGGTTTCAGCCGCCTCATCCGCGGTAATCGTTAACGACATCGCGCCGCCTCGCAAACCTAAGGTCCGGCGGCTGGCGAGCAACGCGTGCGCCTCCCGAAACGGGACAGCGATTCCGTTGCGTCAATCCGCGAATTTACCAGTCTTGACGCGGATATCCTTGGGGCGTGGGACGGCACGCCCATTGCCGCTGAAGCGGCGGATGGCCCTCTCGCGGGTCACTGCCGGGCGGTTGTGTATGAGTTTGAAACAGCGCGCGCTCCGGATCGAAAGCGCGTCTCGCCGTTCCTCGTCGGCGGTGAGCGGGGACGGACCTGCGTCGCGCGAGCGGCGCGCTCTCGCCCGGCGCATGATCTATGTCGGGCCGGCGACGTTCGGCTATCTCGCGGCGGCGATGGAAGCCTTCGCGATCGTCGCTGCGGGGCTTGCCTCTGGCGAGGTCTTCCGTCTCTTGACCCTTGGCCTGCTCCCGCCGGTTGAGCCGGCGACGGGAGCGAGCATTGTCGTCGCGCTGCTGGTCGTGCTCTCCAATGCGCAGTCGGGCGGCTACCGCATCGGCCATTTCCAGAAGCCGACCGGGCATTTCGCCCATAGCTTCAGCCGCTGGAATTTCGCCTTTCTCGTCGCGCTGACGCTTGGGTTCGCGACGAAGACGTCGAGCGAGTTCTCGCGCGAGGCGATCGCCGCGTTCTATGTCCTGGGCTTGGTGACGCTGACCGGCGCGCGCCTTGCGCTTGCGGAGCTTGCTTCGGCGGCCAGGCGCCTGGGCGTTTCGACGATGCGCCGCATCGTCGTCGTCGGCTTCGAAGACAGCGTGAAGGAGCAGGCCGAGCGGATCAGGGCCGAGGGCGAGGAGGTCGCGATCGTCTCCTCGATCGCCTTGCGCGACGACCCTGCTTGGTTCGGCGACGATCTCGCGCTCGCGGCCGCCGCGGTCCGCGTTCGCCGCCCGGACGATATCTGCATCGCCATTCCCTGGTCGCGCGAGGAGGCGATCGAGACGGCGGTCGACGTTTTCTTGCGCACGCCCTCGCAGGTGTTCCTGGGCGGCGAGAAGCTGCTTGCGCGTTTCGCCGAGGCGCGCGTGGCGCCGCTTGGGTCGCTGAACGGGCTTAGTCTCACTCGTCCGCCGCTGACCTGGCTGCAGAAGCTCGAAAAGCGCTCATTCGACGTCGTCGTCTCTTCGCTCGCGCTCTTGGCTCTTTCGCCCTTCATGTTTGTCGTCGCTCTTTTCATCCGCCTTGCGGACGGCGGACCGGCATTGTTCCGGCAGACCCGCTACGGCTTCAACCAGGAGCCGTTTCGCATCTTCAAGTTCCGGACGATGCGGACGATGGAAAACGGCCGGACGGTCGTGCAGGCGAAAAAAGGCGATCCCCGCGTCACCCGCCTCGGCGCGTTCCTGCGCCGCAGCAGCATCGACGAATTGCCGCAGCTCATCAACGTGCTCAAGGGCGACATGTCGATCGTCGGCCCGCGCCCGCATGCGCTGGCGCATGACCAGCTCTTCGTCGCCCGCATCGCCCATTACGCCCGCCGCCACAATGTCAAGCCCGGCATTACGGGTTGGGCGCAAGTCAACGGCCATCGCGGCGAGATCACGGACCACGCCGCGCTGCAGGCGCGGCTCGACGACGACCTCTACTATATCGACAATTGGTCGCTGTGGCTCGACGTCAAGATCGTCCTCATGACGATCCTCTCCCGCCACGCCCACAAGAACGCGTATTGAGGAAAGCCGGGTCTTAAACCAGGCAAGCGCCGGCGCCGAAGCCCCCCTTCGCCCCGCGACAGCGGGGAGAAGGTGGACGCGCGGAAGCGCGGCCGGATGAGGGGCTTAAGCAGGCTTATCCGGAGAAACCTGAGCAGCCCCTCACCCTGACCCTCTCCCCGCCATGCGTGGAGAGGGGACGTTCGCGCCCTTGCGCGGCATCGATGGCTTCGTTGTCCAGCAATTTGATCGCCTTTTTCGCCGCCTTGACCATGGCCGACGACAAGCCTGCCGTTTCCAGGCGCTCCTGCGGGGTAAAGATCAACGCGCCGCTCGGGCCTATATCGGGCCCGACCTCGGCGGCCATCACCTGAAGCTTCAGCACGAAATGGGTGAAGGCGTGCGTGAGCGTCTCAGGCAGAAGCCGCCAGCGCGCCTTGAAGGGCGGCTTCGCGGCGGCGATCCGATCGGCGTCGGCCGCCATCAGCCCCGGCAACTCAAGCATGCCGCCGAGCAGGCCGTTAAGATCGCGGCGACGCGTGGCGAAGGCGCCGTCGGGACGACGGGCGAAAAAGACGATCCCGCGCCGAACGGGGCGCGACGGCTTCGGCGCGCGCGGCGGGAACTTTTCCGGCGCGCGCGAGGCGCGAGCAAGGCACACGTCGTTCAACGGGCAGCGCGGGCACTCAGGCTTACGCGGGCGACAGAGCATGGCGCCGATATCCATCAGCGCCTCCGCGAAGTCGCCCGGCCGCTCGGCCGGCGTCATTTTGAGGGCGAGCTTGCCAATTTTTCCCTTGGCCTTGGCGATCGGCGTTGGGACGGCCAGAACGCGGGCGAGAACGCGCGCGATATTGCCATCGACGGGGGCGACATGTTCGCCAAACGCAATCGCCGCGACGGCGGAAGCAATATATTCGCCGACGCCCGGCAAGCGGCGCAGCTCCAAGGCGGTTTCCGGAAAGCGGCCGCCTCGCGCCGCGACCGCCTTCGCGCAAGTCGAGAGATTGCGCGCCCGGGCGTAATAGCCAAGCCCCGCGAAGGCGGCGAGCACTTCCTCGATCGGCGCCGCGGCCAGCGCAAAAACCGTCGGCCAACGCTTCACGAACGTCTCGAAATAGGGCGCGGCGGCGGCGGCCGTCGTCTGCTGCAACAAGACCTCGGCAAGCCAAACGCGATAGGGATCGCGCCGGCCGTCAACGGTCTTGCGCCACGGCAAGTCGCGCCGATTGACGTCCCACCAGGCGAGGGCATCAAGTGCGGCGCGCTTCAGCCCGGCGGGCTTCAAGTCGGGCTTCGGCTCCTTTAGAAGGGCGTCCATGCCCAGTCTCCTAACGCGCGGGCGCCCGTGACGGAACCTTTAAAACCCCGTGGGCCGACGCCCCTCAACGCCTTTGTCGGCGGCGTCGTTGAGCCGACGCTCGCCGCCCGGGGCTTTTCGCAGGCGAGCCTCATCGCCCATTGGCCGGAGATCGTCGGCGAGCATCTGGCGGCGATCGCCAGACCCTTGACGCTGAAATGGCCGCCGCGCCCGCCGCGCGCCGATCCCGATCGGCCGCGCGCCGGCGCGACCCTCATCCTCAAGGTCGACGGCGCCTTCGCGCTCGAATTGCAACAAGCGGCGCCGATCGTCGTCAATCGGATCAATGCCCATCTTGGCTGGCGCTGCGTCGAGAAGCTGGCGCTGCGCCAGGGCCCGCTCGAGGAGATAAGGCCGCGCCGCAGAGCCAAGCGCGCCCCGCCGGCCGAGGCGATCCGCCGCGCGGCGGCGGCGACCGAAAAGATCGAGGACGAGGGCTTGCGCTCCTCCTTGACGCGGCTCGGCGCGTTCGCGCTCGCCAAGGATGAAAAGGACTGACGCGTTGAGCGCCGCCTTGACGCTCGATAGGACGCCGCCGCTCGCCGGCCTCAACGTTCAGCGCATGAACGGCGCCGGCAACAAGATCCTGGTGCTCGACTTGCGCGGCAAGGGCCTGGCGTCGACCGCTGACGAAGCCCGCGCCATTCATCGCGCCCCAGGCCTCGACTTCGATCAGCTCATGTCGATCGAGGACCGCCGCGACCCGAACTCGCTGGCCTTTATTCGCATTCTCAACAACGACGGCAGCGAGGCGGAGGCCTGCGGCAACGGCATGCGCTGCGTCGCCGATCGTCTTTGGCGCGAGACGCATCGCGCTTTGTTGACGCTTCAGACGCGCGCCGGGCTCATCGCCTGCGAGCGGCTCGAAGATCTCGTCTACCGCGTCGACATGGGACGGCCGCGGCTCTCGTGGCAAGAGATCCCAACGAGCGCGCCGATCGCCGACACGCGCGCCGTCGACATTTGCCTTAAAAATGAAGCGGCGCCGCGCTTTCCGAAAGCCGGGCTCGTCAACATGGGCAATCCGCACGTCGTCTTCTTCGTGCCCGACGCCAAGGCGGTTGACTTGAGCCTCTACGGCCCGGCTTACGAGACGCACGAGCTCCTCCCCGAGAAGGCCAATGTCTCGTTCGCTGAAGTTCTCGCGCCCGACGCGATTCTCGTGCGCGTCTGGGAGCGTGGGGTCGGCGCGACGCTCGCCTGCGGCTCGGCGGCTTGCGCAACGCTGGTCGCAGCGGCGCGGCGGGGCCTTGCCGGCCGGCGGGCGCGCGTCATCCTGCCCGGCGGCGAGCTGACGATCGAATGGCGCGAGAAGGACGACCGCGTGTTGATGACCGGGCCCGTCGAATTCGAGCGCGAAATCTTCTTGACGGCGGACATGTTCGCAGGCGTCCGCGCGGTGACCTAGGCGCCGATCGCGGACCTTTTGTTCCTTTGACCGACGCGCCCCCTGCCTCCCGCCCGCGCATCGTCGCGCTCGACGTCGCGCGCGGGATCGCGCTCGCCGCCATGGCGACCTACCACTTGGCCTTCGATGCCGCCGTGCTCGGCCTCGCGCCGGAGCGGCTGCCGTTCCTGCCGATCATGCGGGTCTACTCCCATGTCATCGCTTGCACGTTCCTTGGCCTCGTCGGCGTGTCGCTGGCGCTCGCGCATCGCGACGGGTTCCGCTTGCAGGCGTTCCTGAGGCGTTTCTTGACCATCGCGATCGCGGCGGGCGCGGTGACCCTCGTCACGCTCTTTTACGATCCGCCCGAGGCGATCACGTTCGGCATCTTGCATTGCATCGCGGCGGCGAGCCTGCTCGGCGGGGTCTGCTTGTTTCTTCCCGTTTGGGCGAGTTTCGCGCTCGGCGTCGCCGTCGCCGCCGCGCCGATCTTTGTTTCAGACCCTGCCTTCAACGGGCCGGCGATCGCCTGGCTTGGTCTGGGTACGCTTGAGCCGAGGACGCTTGACTGGCGCCCGTTCATGCCCTGGGCGGGGGCAAGCGCGATCGCGCTCGCTCTGGCGCGGACGCCATTCGGCAAAGGGCAGTTGGCGAGGCTCTCGGCCTGGGCGGGAAACGCGCCGCTTTGGCGGGGCCTCGCTTTCGCCGGGCGCCACAGCCTCGTGATCTATCTCGCGCATCAGCCGGCGCTGTTCGGGCTGCTCGCGACGCTTGCATACGCGACCGGCGCCTCCGACGTCCGCGACCGTAGCGCCTATATGCGGGCCTGCAGCCCGGCCTGCATGCGCGCCGGGGGCGAGATGGCGGCCTGCGACAAGGCCTGCGCCTGCGTCGTCGAGCGGGCGGAAGCGGAAGGATTGATGTCGAAACTCGTCCACGCAACCGCAGGCCCAGAGGAAAAGACGCGCCTGCAGGCGCTGGTCGGCGAATGCAGCGTCACGGCGAAGTAGATTAAAACCCGGTCGATAGATCGGCGCCGCGGGACCTTAAGGAGTGGCAAGCGCGGCCGGCGCGCCGCCTTCCTGTAGGGGGTCATTTTTCTGGCAGGCTAAGGGGAATGTCAGTATGCTCTCGGATTATCAGAATGACCTGCAGTCGGGCGGGCGCCGGTCGCGGATTTTTCCGACCGAGTACGCATAACTGAATGGCTAAGAATTTTTTTTGCCTTTCTGAGTTGCAAGTCATTGAAAACTCACGATCGGCAGCC
>Ga0187782_10000528_pt1 | contig 26051 bp, 23 predicted proteins | sample 0715_SJ02_MP15_2_FD_132454 | JGI IMG/M metagenome (GOLD analysis project Ga0187782, IMG submission 132454) | Tropical peat soil microbial communities from peatlands in Department of Meta, Colombia - 0715_SJ02_MP15_20_MG | ecosystem: Environmental > Terrestrial > Soil > Wetlands > Peat | place... | reverse complement strand
GTTTCCGCGAGCTCCCCGTAAGGTACGCGACCTTCGACCCCCTGTACAGGAACGAGCTCAGCGGGGTGGCGAGCGGGCTTTTCAGGGTGAAGTCACTGATGCAGGACGATGCCCACATCATAGCGACAGAGGAACAGTCAGAGGCAGAGCTCTCAAAGATGCTCGACCTCATGGAGAAAGTGTACGGGGTCTTCGGGCTCGAGTTCAAGGTGAAAATCTCGACGCGCCCGGACGACTACATGGGGAGCGACGAGGAGTGGAAGAGGGCGACGGACATTCTGATTCAGGTCGTGAAATCGAGGGGGTGGAAGTACGAAATCAAGGAAAAGGAGGGGAACTTCTACTCACCGAAGATAGACGTCGATATCCGTGACTCCCTTGGGAGGGAGTGGCAGTGCGGAACGTTTCAACTCGACCTTCAGATGCCCAAGCGATTCAAGCTGGCGTACACAGGTTCCGATGGCAGGGAACATACCCCTGTTGTTCTCCATAGGACCATACTAGGCTCGCTGGAACGTTTCATGGGAGTCATGCTCGAGCACTACAAAGGTGCGCTCCCGGTGTGGTTGTCCCCGGTCCAGGCCAAGGTGATACCGCTCTCTGATGAGCACATGGAATATGCCAAGGAGGTCCTTTCCGCGATTACGAAAGGTGGGGTGAGGGCAGAGGGGGACTATGCCGCCGGCACCATGGGCTCGAAGATACGTGACGCCCAGCTCCAGAAGATACCGTACATGCTCGTAGTCGGCAAGAAGGAGGAGGACTCTGGAACCGTGGCGGTCAGGAGCAGGTCAGGGGACCAGAAGTTCGGAGTGAAGGTCGATGACTTCGTCGCCCAGGTTAGGGCTGAGGTCGCTGCCCATAGGTAGGCCGACTACGCATAGACGGGGATCTGCTGAGTCACGCAGTGGAGGGTGCCCAGCCCATAGACCAAAGCCCTGCAGTCTATTCCTATGACCTCCCTCTTGGGGAATGCTTCCTGCAGGCGCTCGACGGCGAGCCTGTCGCTTTCCCCCCCGAATGTGGGAACTACTACGACGTCGTTCCCGACGTAGAAGTTGAGGTGGCTCGCGGGCAGCCTCCCGTCTGAAGCGACGATCCTCCGTGGCATCGGAATTTCAACGACTTCCAAGGGCCTGCCGTCCTGGTCTTGCGATTCTTCCAATCTTCTCAGGTTTTCTTTCAGGGCACCGTGATTGCTGTCACTACGCTCGGGTTCCGCTGCGGCTACCACGTTTCGACCATCGACGAAGCGGGCGACGTCGTCAACGTGGCCATCCGTGTCGTCTCCCTCAATCCCTCCCCCCAGCCAGACGATCTTCGTGACCCCAAGGGTAGCTCCCAGGACCTCTTCGAGCTTCCTCCGCCCCATTCCCGGGTTCCTGTTGGGGTTTAGCAGACACTGTTCAGTCGTCAGCAAGCTCCCGGCACCGTTCACGTCTATCGACCCCCCCTCCAGCACTATCCCCGGCCTGATGACGGTCAGGCCCGAACTGACAGCGATCTCCTCTCCGGCGTCGTTGTCAGGCTTCAGGTCCTCGTACTTGTTCCCCCAGGCGTTGAAGATCCACTTGACTGCCGCGCCTTTCCTGCCTCCCACGTAGGTCGGCCCATAGTCTCTTACCCAGACGTCAACGGTCTTGATTTGGCGGAACGATACATTTGCGTCTCCTACAAGTGTCCTCACCCTCGACTCTGCCCTTGAGTCATTCACAAGTATGCGTACCTCCTCTCCCTTGCCGAGTGCCTTCACCAGCTTCGCGTATGTCCGCTCCACGGCAGGGAGTATCCCAGAGGGGAAGGTGTCCGGGTCTTTCGGCCACGAGATCCATGTCCCCTCGTGAGGTTCCCACTCGGCCGGCATCCTGAACCCCGTAACTCTGCTCCGAGCCACCCTACGCTCTACCTTGTGATCCTGGAGTAGGAGCCTGGCTTTCTGTTCTTCATGAATCCCCACCCCTCCTCTATGGTCTTTCCCAGACCAAGGTCGCAGTCCACAACGAAAACACCCGGGGCGTCCGCCGCCCTGAAGAGGACTCTGCCAAACTGGTCGCAGACGAATGAGCCTCCCCAGAACGTTGTGTCCCCTTCGGTTCCCACCCTGTTTACTGCGCAGACGACGACCGAATTCGATATGGCGTGCCCCACCTGGACTCCTTCCCAGGCCTTCTGCCAGTCCCCCTCGACCTGGTCGATCCCCTTCACCCATCCGATGGCTGTGGGATAGAAGAGCAACTCCGCCCCCATCAGTCTCTCGACCCGGGCGGCCTCTGGATACCACTGATCGAAGCACACCAGAGTCCCGGCTTTCCCCCACGAAGTCTTGGCCACGGTATACCTGTCCCCCGGTTCGAAGTAGTCCTGCTCAAAATAGTGCTCGTCCTGAGGGATGTGTATTTTCCTGTACTTCGAGATCGTCCTCCCGTTTTCATCAAATACCATGCAAGTGTTGTACTTGCGTCCGCCTGCCTTCTCGAAGATCGACCCACCCACCAGTGTCACCCTGTTGTTCTGTGCCGCTTTCGAAAGAGCCTGACTAGTGGGGCCGGGAATCGGCTCTGGGCGCTCGGGCGAATTCCTCGCCGTGGGGAAATAACGCGAAGCGAAAAGCTCAGGGAGACAAACGATCTGCGCCCCCCTTCTGGCAGCCTCGCCAACTCGTGAGATGGCCCTACCAACGTTATCCTGACGGTCGTCGGACATGGACATCTGGACGATTCCCAGCTTCACGATTCTGGCGCGCAACATTCATGCCCTTGTGGCGGGGGTTTTCAAACTCATCTCACAAGATCCCACTCGCCGCAAACGTTTTTCCCGACCTCCTTCAGTCCGCAGGGCCGATGCCCTGGCTCCAGGTGTTGCTCCTACAGATAACCAGCACCAATTCGACCACGACCACCACGGGGGTCGCCGGGGGCACATCCTTGGTCACAACCCTCACTGAACTCGCTGTTTCCCTTGCCGTCATCGCGGTCTTAGGGTCGCTATTTACCAGGTTCATAACTCGCATCGCACGAAGGGCCGGCGCATCCAAACAGACCGAATCTTCAGTCAGGGACCTGATGGGGGTGATAGCGCTGCTGGTTGCGCTCGGGGTCATCTCGACGGTGTCGGGGCTGTCTTCCTATTTTACCGCCCTGACTATTTCAGGTGTTGCCGGGCTGGCCGCCTCCCTGGCGCTGCAAACTACGCTATCGAACATCATATCCGGCATCCTGATGCTCCGCGACGGAACCGTACACGTCGGAGACGACATACAGTATGGCGGTCCAGGCGGCCTGAGAGGAGAGGTGGTACGGCTCTCCCTGAGAACCACCTGGATAAAGACGTCAGATGGGCACATAGCCGTAATAGGGAACAGCAACCTGTCTTCGGGCCCAATCCTGAATTTTTCGGCCACGGCAAGGCTCGAGAAGAAGCTTGGTGGTTGAGTTGGTCCGAGCCATTAGATTCTGCTCGAAATGATGGGGCGTGCTGAAGCGAACAGAAAGAGAACAGTGCCACGGCGGGGAGTCTGTTCCCCTAATCAATGGCCTCGCCCGACAAATTTAGATGCTCTCCCGTTGAGATCATTCTAGACTGGACGCGAAAAGAGAAGGTAGTGGGCAGTCCCTAGCCCACTATTGTTTGGATTTCCTTTACTATCTGACCTTCCACGTGTCGAGTCCAGAGCACTTCCGGAACGTCCACCGCAAGGAACAGGACAGACAGCAGAAGTACCTCTACCGCCGCGACGGCAAGGTTCTGGACCCACTTGCCTATTCCGATGTGGACGGTGAAATCGTTGGGCTGCCCACTCACTACTATGGTGAAACACCTGTCGGCTGTGATTATGTCGCGAAGAATGCCGGCCTTCTGGGCCTGAATGATATTGCCAAGTGGAGCCGTCTTCGACTGGGTCTTGTAGCCCTCCGACTGGAGTTGCTGTTCGATCTGTTGGGCGACCTGGGACGGGTCTTTTCCTTTGTTTTGGAAATGCAGTATCTTTTCGGAAACCATTTCTCGGTTTGTGTGCGGGTGTCGGCCCATAAAAACGTGGCGAGGCGTCCTGGGAGTCCCCGGCGGTGGATTGCGACGCCGGTAGTCGAATTAGATATCTGGGTGCTAGAGAACTGTTAGGGTGGGAAAGATAACGGAAAGTCGTGGCAGACCCTCATCGGTCAGAGGCAATAGTGGAGTTTCTAGTCTAGAAGCTCGGGCAATGGAGCAGTGGTTGGGAACCTGATGAACAGCTTATAGGTTTCCCTTGTTCCGGACAAGGCATGAAAGGTCCCCTCTCAAATGAACAGATCTCGTCGATTTTTGCATTCCACCCCAGTGTACATTTTGTCACCGTAGTGAGCGAAGATGGTACGCTCTTGGACTCCGCCAAGCGTGCTGGATTGAACCCCCTGGAACCACCAGAAGAAACTCGAAAGAGTGTCGAGAGGTGGGCCGCCGCGAGGGAGTATTTGGCTGGTTCTGACAAGTTTCTTGGAGGAATGAAAACAATCATTGTCAGGCGAGAAAAGATCGTCGACCTTCTCTTTCCGTTGACTGGCTTCATGATCATAGTTAGCGTACATCCCGCATTCCCGCTCGACAAGACCTCCCGGCTTGAAAGCCTTCTGAACAATCTGTACGTTGGCGGGGACGAGTGGCGTCGGGCATGAAATTGCGACTGCGTGGTTTCTGCTCATCTGAACGAGTTCCGTAGATCCCCAGGCGAGATTTCGGCGGGATTCCATGCAGGTCTCGTCGCGAATTGATTAGCCCGACCAGAAAAGGTCGAGGGTCGTTGCACCCATGATTTCGTCGAAGCTAAAGTCGAGGGCGTCTAGCAGTTGGTCGAACATCGAATGGGCGTACTCGATGTACTTGTCAGCATCTATCTCTTCCGGCTTTGCGAGTTCGGCGGGCTTCACGTATGGGGGGTTCTTCGTCTTGACGTAGGCGATTATCTCACCCGCCTTGGTCTCCTTCCCCTTTTCTTCAAGCTGCATGGCCGCCCGAACGTGCTGGGGAGTTGTCCCGTTGTATTTGTCTGTGGGTTTCCCCATCATCACTGTGAACGCGAGTTCCTGGACAGCGACTTTCTTCGTCTTGATGTCCGTTATCATTCTGGTCAGGAGGTTCTTTGTGTCCACCCTTGCCCGCTCGAAGTCTTGTGGCGTCTTGACTGAACTTAGGATTCCAAGCGTCGCGTAGAACGTTTTCTTCAGATATTCGGGGGTCTGACTTTTTCGACCCGTCAACCCCTTTATGTCGACGGTCCCGTCAGGGAAGACGCCAAAGTAATTCTTCTTTCTATTGCTGAAAGCGACATATCGGTATACTTTATCGAGGTCTAGCTCGATCCCCAGGTCTTTGTCGGCCCACCGGGTGACGGTTGTTACCTGCTCCTTTGAGGGGCTCCGTAGGAAGAGACTGTCTGTGTTCTTGAGTACTATGCTGCCACAACTATCAACGAAAGTGTGGTACTCCTCTACCGAGAGGTCATAGACGTACCCATCGTATCGTTCCTCGGTAACTTTTGGCCGATTCTCGCGCTTGTTGTAAGAACTGGTCGTAGATATTCTGTAGGTTCGTTTGGATGGCCTGAATTCAATCGTATGCTTGACTCTCAAGATGTTGAGCAGCGTTGACAGACCGGACACGAGTTGAATGGAGGCCGTTTCGTAGCGGAAGTTCTTCGCTGTGTATTCCTCGGAGTATCTATCCCCATACTTCTGCGAGCCGTCCCCCTTGACAAGTCTCTCGATGAAAAGCCTCTGGTAGCTCTCCGGCACCTGGAAGATAAAATCAGGGACCTTCTTACCCGCGCTTCCTTGCCCGGCAAAGGCCTTGAAGAAGGTCGCCGCTGTCCCATTCATCATTTGGAGCTTGTGAGTGTTATCTACATAGGTCACGTTCGACATTCCGCTTGATGTACGGTACGCGAGCTGCCTCTCCCCCTTTGTTGATCTTAAAATGCTCGCCTCAGCGCCGCTAAACAGGGTCAGGTACGCGTCCCTGAGCCGGTAAAGCCAGTCGACGTCTCCGTTCGCGATCGACGCTCCAAGTCGAGACCTCGTTGTATCGGGAGTGCTGGAGCCCCCCTCCGGGACGTAGGCCCCAAGCAGCTCTACGAGCGCTCTGAACTCAGGGGTACCAACCTTAACATAACGTTTGACCCTGACCCGGAATTTCCTATTCGTCCATCCAAACCAGACCCACTGGTTATCCGCGTGAACGCCCTTGACCCTGATACGCCCTTTGTATAGTGTCGGATAACTGAGGTGCTTCATTACCTGGTAAACGTCAATTAGTTCGATCTCGGCGGTCCTAGGCACTTCATACGCCCTGACCATATGCGCGTCCCCGAGCGAAAGGGGGCTCGCGAACCTTGAGCCCCGGTTGTCGGCGACCAGCAGCGAGTGGTCTTCCGTGACCTTGGTCTCGCCCCATTTTTCTCTGACGCGGAAAATTCTCTTTGAATTCTTGTGCCTGATAACAGCCTTGATTGGTTTGAAATCAACCCTTCCGGTCATTGGGTTGACACTGAGGGCTTTCCAGCCCGCCGCCTGAACCTCTTCCTTTCCATCCGGCCTTGCAATAGCCTCGGATACTGACTCGTAGAGCTTTTCAACCGGCATCACCCTAAGGTGTCCTTCGGGATCGAGCAGAGTGACACATCTGTCCCCTGTTACACTGTCTCCATAGAGGACATCTATCCCAAGATTTCTGCACTTCGCAATGGTCCTCGTGATCGCATCCCTCCCCAGCGCCGCCGTCGCCTCGGCGACGGGAAGACAGTAGAATGCAAACGACTCGAAGCCGAACGAGCCATAGGCACCGTTGAGGTAGACTTTGAGACTCTGCGATACCACGCTGTAGAGCTCCCTGTCCTGGCTCGACAGCGTGGGGTCCCTTGCGAGATGTTTGTAATGCCCGACCCTCAAGTCGCGGAGGGATCCGATGGCCAGACTCGTGATTCCTTTCCTCTTGGTGCATTCCCAGGAATCCGTGTCCGGTATTCTGTTCGAGCGGCACTCAGGGTGCGGACAGTTGACAGTCTCGTATGACAGGTTGTGGACTTTCATTAGCGAAGGATACAGACTGGCAAAGTCTAGGACGGAGACGTCGAAGAAAACGCCGGGGGTAGGATCTATCACCAATCCTCCCTTGTACTTCTTCCCCTTTATGATCGACTTGGACGAAGCGCCCCCCTTTTCGGCGAGCTCGTCCTGCCTTGGAATCAGCGCTCCAATCCTCCTGTGCTCGTAGAATAGCATGCTTCTTATCCAGTTGGAAATCCCAAGCCTCGAGACATCGTTCATCGGCATCTTTCCGATTCTCGAAATCATCAGCAGGAGTTTCATTACGAGAGAATCATGCATGCTGGTCAGCTCATAGGTCAGTTGGGAATCGTTCAGGCAGTACTCGGCCAGTTTGGAGAGGGGGAGGTCCCCAATCGCCCCATCGAAGGCTATCTTCGACTTGTTGAGCAGAGATTCGGATATACCCCCCAGCGTATGCTCAGAGTACCTGTTCCCGAAGGCATACACCTGTATCGACCTGCTCCGGAAGAATTGGTAGAGGTCGATGTGAATCCCATGCTTGACGGAGGCCGCCACCCTTTCAAGCTGAATCGGGTCCTCTTCCTCCCTAATTCCGAGCCTCTCTGCCCTGTGCTGAAGATAACGCAAGTCGAAATCATCGCCGTTGAAGGTCACGATAACGGGGTAGTCCATCATCTTTGAGAAAACCTCCCTGAGAAGGTCCACTTCCTTCTCGAACACCCGATGAATGAAAGGAACTTCTTCAAGTCCTGTTTCTTCCCTTCTGCCCTTCAGGAGATAGACGAGCTTCTGGTCCTCGTTGAAGAACGAGACTGCGATCACTTCTTGGTTCGGGTTCTCGGGGTCCGGGAGCCTCCCCGCCTCGTTGTCGACCTCGATATCCATCGCAATTCTCTTGAAATCGGCCAGGGGTTCCCCCAGCAGCTCCGCCCACTCCTTGATGTAGGGGGTAAACTCCGGGGGATTCCCCCTCAGTATCTCCTCCAGCGAGCTCGAAACCCTCTCGGGCATTGGGTGCCTAACTTGTACCACCTCCCCCTTGGAGACACGATAGTACGTCCCCATCCGCAGTCGCCGGTCGTATGCGAAGTTCTCGTAGTACTTGATGTCCGCTTCCCATGCCCTGATCGTGTCCCTTATGCTGTTATTCCCGCCCCCGATGGCAAGAGGATCTGTGGTGACGATCTTCCTCAGGGTCGCCTTGGTATCGTTAAGAAGGTCGAGCCTCTCCTCCTCGACTATGTCTATGACGTCCTTTCTTGCCCTGACCTGGCCCAGCTCGGCCAAAGGAAGGCGCGTGAGGCAATATGGTCGATGACCTGTGTTGTCCTCCCAGATCCAGAATCTCCCTCCCTTCTGATCGTAGAACTTGAGGAGCGCCCGCCTCCTGTCCCCGTCGTAGGAGGCTGATGCCAATAATGATTCGCCGACTTCGGTAGCAGGCTTTGTGAGATCGGCCAGCTTTTCAGCGAGTCTGGTACTCTGGACCGAAGATTGAGCCAAGTCAGGGTCGAGCCACGGCTGAGGCTTCGACAAATAAGCCTACCGAGCTCATGGGCGCGCCGAGTCGGACGATTTATAACGGCTTTCCCGCTCGGCACCTCAGATGCCGAAGTTTCTGGATACACTGGTCGCCAACGCCGCCTATGGTTTCATGGCAGTCGGTGTCATCTGGCTCGCCATCGCGGTACTTTCTGATTCGGCACTTCTGGGCTGGCCTGTGGTCGCCTGTATCGCGGGGGGCATCATGCTCAGGGAGTGGCCCTCCGGGAGGTTGACCTGGCCCTGGGCCGTTGCAACTGCGGCGATGGGTTTCCTCCTGTCGGCCTACCAGGTATACGCCTGGCTTTCTTTCCTAGGAGGGGCCTTCTCGACCCTGGCCGTGGTTTCAATCATAGGCTTCGCTCTGCTCGCATTCCTGCACGTGCTCCTGCTTTACACGGCGACTTCGAAACCCGCCATCGCCAAGGCAGCATCCGAGTAAGGCCCTCAGGACACTAAAAGCGTCAATGTCGGCCAAAGGAGCCCTCAAATAAACCCCCTCGGAGGCGGCCAATCAGATTCGGTTGTCATTCATTCCAATCAACAAACCCCTGCTGGGGGAGGAAGAGCAGGAAGCGGTCCGGCAGGTCCTCTTGACTGGTAGGTTGGTGGATGCCTCGTTGGAAGGGGGGAAGCAGGTACAGCGGTTCGAAGGAAAGGTCAGGAACTTGGTCGGGACCAGACACGTAATCGCCGTGAACTCGGGGACCGCCGCTCTCCACGCCACACTGATGGCGCTGGGGGTCAAGCCTGGTGACGAGGTAGTCGTACCATCCCTAACATTTGTCGCCACGGCCAATGTGGTGCTGGCCTGCGGGGCGAAACCAGTTTTCGCCGATATCAAGAAAGACTACAACTTGGACCCGGTCTCCTTCAGGAGGGCGCTCACTCCGAAAACGAGGGTTGTGATCCCTGTTCACGTCTACGGCTATCCGGCAGATATGGACGAGATTAGAGAAATCGCCTCGTCAAGGGGTGTCGCTGTGGTCGAGGACGCCGCCGAGTCACTGGGCGCAACATACAAGGGAATACAGACGGGTAAACTGTCTGACGCAGGGTGCTTTAGCATGTACGCCACAAAGGTCGTCACCTCAGGTGAGGGGGGCGCGGTTTCGACCGACGACAACGACCTAGCCGAGAAACTCAGACTCGTCAGGAATCACGGGATGGTCCACGGCTACGACACACGTGTCCTCGGTTTCAACTACAGACTCCCTGAAATCAGCGCTGCCATCGCTTCGGTGCAGATGGACAAACTCCCGGGTTTCCTCCGTGCGAGGGCTAGGAACGCTGGGTATCTCACCGAACGGGTAGGCTCAGCCCCGGGCGTCGAGTTCACCCAACGCGCAGAGGACAGGACGCATGTTTTCTATCTCTACACCCTCCACCTCAGTAGGAAGAGAGAGGAGGTGGTGAAGGCCCTCAACGCGTCCGGCATTGGGGCGGCTGTCTATTGGAAGATACCCGTCCACAGGACTCCCTTGTACACTAAGCTCGGCTATGGCAAGAAGCCCCTCAGGCGGACGGAAGATGCCGCGCGACACGTAATTTCGCTCCCCGTGCACCCAGGACTCACCCCTGAAGAACTGCAGAAGGTGGCAGACACCTTCCTTTCAGCCGTGCGCGAGTACCTGTAAAGCGTTGGCAGATGGAAACTGGGCAGCATGAAGACTCTCCTCTCTCTGATGTGTCACCCTGAAAGAAACCCGAAAATCGTTGTCCCCCCTGACCCAAGGTTCGAGCTTTTCATCAATCGCACCCCAAACTACGCCGAGGCCTACAGGGCCGCCATAACCAGGGCCGTTTCTGGGAGCATGGACCTTGTCACAGCTGACTCAGACGGCTATCATCCTCCCGCTGAAATCGTGAAGCTCGCGGTAGACGATTTCGGAGAGGGACCATCCCTGGTGCTCCCCTACCGGTTGAATCTAGGTCTACAGTCGAAGGCGTATTCACTGTTCTTCTCGGTCTTGGAAAGAAGACGAATCAAGGATGCGACGAGTGGCCTCTGTAGGTTATCCCTGGAGCTGATGAAGTCCCTTCCCCCCCTCAAGGCCGCAGACATGACGGTGCACATCGAGATTCTGAAGTACGCGCTGAAAACTGGGGCACGGCTCGTACAATACGGCTATGTTTCTGAAGCTAACGATGAAGCCGAGTCGAAGCGAACGAGGCACTATCAGTTGAGGCTACTGGAAGCCGCTTTCCGATGATTCGCGGTCGGGACCGAAATGATACCATCCCGCGGTTTTGCCCGGCACCCCGCGGAAAGATAGAAATACGTGTGGAAAGTCGCGTCTCCAGATTTGTCAGCAGAGATTCCTACCCCAGCTCCCGCGCTCAAGGAGCAGCCGGCGAAGGTTTTCGCAGGGGCGGTCTATGAGTGCGTAAGGTGCGGGACCAGGACCACCCAGGAGGAGCTGGCCAAGCTCCCCGAGGTCAAGTGCATTTGCGGATACAGGGTATTCAAGAAGGCCAGGCCGGCCGTCGTCAAGCAGATAAAGGCCGTTTGAACCCCAACTAAGCTGTCTTCGTCGATTGGCTAATTTCGGCCAATGATTTAATTACACGGTCAAATCGGCCAGCCTGACTTCTCATGCATCTCATGCAGAGCAAAGAACGAGCAGCCATTCTAGGCTACGGGGCGTACATCCCCTTCTATAGACTCCCTACGACAGAGATTGCGAGGGTCTGGAAGGGGGGCGGGTCCGGGCCTAACCTGGAGAAGGCGGTCGCTGCGGCAGACGAAGACACTGTGACAATGGCCATAGAAGCGGCGAGGCAGGCCATGAACATGGCGAGAGTGGATTCGCTTGGGGCTGTGTTCGTAGGGACTGAATCCAAACCGTATGCCGTGAAGCCCACCAGCACCATAGTCGCACAAGCGCTCGGCCAGCATAACACGCTGGCGGCTGACCTGGAGTTCGCCTGCAAAGCTGGCACCGAGGCGATGCAGGTCATCACGGGACTCGTCGGATCTGGTATGATCAATGCGGGACTGGCCATAGGTATGGACACAGCCCAGGGGAGGCCGGGGGACGACCTAGAGTACACTGCGGCGAGCGGAGGCGCGGCCTTTGTTATCGGGAAGAGATCGAAGGATGCCATAGCAGTTATCGACTGCAGCACATCTTACGTATCCGACACGGGAGACTTCTGGCGCAGAGCCCATGAGCGGTACCCGAGGCACCTATCGAGGTTTACGGGAGAGCCGGCATACTTCCACCACATCGAGAGCTCTGTCACCATCCTCTTCAAGGAGACGGGACACAAGCCGTCAGACTTCAGGTATGCGGTCTTTCACCAGCCGAACCCTCGCTTCCCTGTAGAAGTTGCGACTCGTCTCGGTTTCACCATGGAGCAAATAAAGACGGGGCTCCTCAACCCCATGATCGGGAACACCTATGCCGGGAGCTCCCCCATCGGACTCGCGGCGGTACTTGACGAAGCGAAGCCCGGTGACAAGATCCTCCTGGCGAGCTTTGGGTCAGGCGCGGGGTCCGATGCGTTCTGTATCGACGTACTCGGGGGGATAGCCAGAACCAGAGGCATGAATCCCACGGTGAAGTCGATGCTGGAGAGGAACACAAAGATCGACTACTCTACATATTCGAAGTTCAGGGACAAGCTGGAGAAGTAGGCGGTCGCGTGCCCAGGTCAAAGGTCTACGTCAACTCGGTCGGAATGACCACCATCGCAGACCACTGGGAGTCTTCTATTCTGGACCTTGCGGTCGAAGCTTCCAGGAGCGCGCTCAAAGGATTCGGAAAGAAAAGCCCCGACCAGATCATAGTTGGTAACATGTTCAGCGCCGTGGGGGCGCATCAGGAGCACCTCGGAGCGATGCTCGCCGATGGCCTCGGGCTCAGTGGGGTCCCGGCCTTCAAGGTAGAGTCGGCCTGCTCCTCCGGTGGCTCAGCGTTCAACGTCGGTTACAATCTCGTAAGGTCTGGCGCCATCGATTCGGCCCTGGTGGTAGGGGTGGAGAAGATGAGGGACCTTGAACCGGAGGACGTGTCCCAGGCGCTCGCCATGGCGGAGTCAGCGGAGTACACCCAGTTCGTAGGTGCTACCTTTGCCGCTCTTAACGGTCTTCTGGCGAGGTACTACATGGAACAGATGGACGTATCGAGGGACGAACTAAGCTCGATCCCTGTCATCGACCATGCAAACGCCGTTACGGCCGCCCACGCTCAGTTCAGGAAGGCAATAACGCCTGAAGTCGTCAGCAGATCGGCCATGATCTCCGATCCACTGAGACTCTTCGACTGCGCGCCGGTGGGAGACGGGGCCGCAGCCATTCTCCTTGTGAACGACAGGGGAGCGTCAGGGAACAAGGGGAAGATGGCCGAAGTCCTTGGGGGAAAGATTGCGACCAACGACTTCAGCCTCTACGAGAGGGAGGACATGCTCGACTTCAAGTCCACCCGGTTGGCCTTCAGGGGCGCGTTGGCGGAAGCGGGGCTTGCGCCTGCAAGAATCGGTCTTGCGGAGTTGCACGACGCCTTCTCTGTCGTCGGGGCCCTGTCGTTGGAGGCCATGGGATACTCGAAGCGGGGGCATGCCCCGAAGGACGCGAAGGCAGGAAAGTACGACAGGGGGTCTGAGCTCCCCATCAATACTTTCGGGGGACTAAAGGCCCGGGGGCACCCCGTCGGCGCGACCGGAGTCTACCAGATAGCCGAGGTCTACCTCCAGCTTACGGATCAGGCGGGGAAGAACCAGGTGGAAGGTGCGGACTATGGGTTAACCCAGAACATCGGGGGCGTGGATACTACCGCCGCGGTGCACGTCTTCGGGAGGGCGTCCTGAATGTCGATCCAGTATTGGCGCATAAGGGACAGGTACTACCGCCTCATAGGGAGCAGGTGTTCGGACTGCGGGGACGAATTCTTCCCCCCGGTCTACAGGTGCAAAGGGTGCGGTTCTGAGCACATCGAGGACAAAGAGATGCCAAAGACGGGGAAGATCATGACCTACACTGTGCTGCACGAGCCCCTGCCCGGGTTCGAGGCGCAGGCCCCCCTATACCTTGCAGTCGTAAGGCTCGATAACGGCGCGCGGATACTCACCCAGATAGTCGACTCCCCCGAGGATTCGGTGAAAACCGGGTCGAAGGTGCGGGCGACCATCAGAAGGGCGATGGTCGACGGCGACTCCGGCCAGATCATCTACGGCTACAAATTTATTGTAACCAGCTAACGGTCTGTTCCCATGCAGTAGGGTTGGTCAGAGAAATGCAGATTCAAACACACATGGAACTGGTTGGATGTGTTCTGGCTGCACAATCAGCCCATGTACCAGTCATTCATCCAGGCAATCAAAATGCCCTTATCTAAACCGGCGCGACAATCCTAACCGGATATATTGCCCCTTGCTATTCTCGCCTTTTCCTGGGTTGGGCTGGGGTCGCTACCCCTTGGCGGGTATCCCCTTCCGGTAATCCTCTTCCAGCGCAGCCACTAAAATGTCCCAGTACTTGTTTGCGTTGCTGACCCACTGACTCCGGGTGGGATGTTTTCGCGTCATCCACCGTTCCGTGATAGATATGGTCACTCGCGTTCGTCCAGAACCGAGGCGTGCAAGCTTGTAATCCACCGCGTCAAGGTCCGTCACGCCTATCTGATCCTTGTGCCAGGCGTCAGGTGGATTCAATCGGACGAGTTCCACGGCTACCCTGGGGCTCTCGATAGGAGTGACCCTCTCAATGATTCGGACCACGCGATCCGACCCGACATGAATCACCTTGTGACGCGTCTTCGAGAATCTCCCGTCGTCATTCCGAAAGTCGGTGCACCATTCGTACACGTATTTGATCGGCGCCTTGATGGTTTTCGTGACCTCGGCATGATGCGAAGCAAAAACTCGTCGGCTGGATTCCGGCATGTGACCCATTAGAGTGACTGATTCCTCGCTTTCAAGGTTTTCCTCGTCGGTGCTTTTACAGTTTAATGCGGGGGGCATTAGACTGTCTCAATTGAGCCAGTAACCGGGTTCAAGTTCATTGTAACCTAGGCTACACGTAAGACCTCGAAGGGGGCCCAGGGGAAGAGACGTTCCACCTTGTCCGTTTCTACGAGGCGACCCCCTATGGCGTTCGCACGGCTGGACCGGGTATAGGGCACGCAGCCCGGACTGCCTTTCTCGCGTTAATGGCAATCAGAGGTGGGCTGACGGCGAGCAGGGGGATGCTGACCACTACGAAAAGCATCTGGTACGGCGCAAGGGCCACAGCGAGTGAGGTTGCACCGAGGCCCCCGAACGCGCTCGCAAGAAAAAGTCCAGCGCAGGTTGGGCAACCGGTGAAGAGCCCGGTCAGGATTCCGAGGGTGCCGACCCACCCAACGTTAGACCTCACGTCTTTGTTCCTCACCGCGTGAACCGCAATGGTCACATTGAAGCCGACAAGTATGGGGACAACCACCGCGAAGAGAACGTCGAGTGGGAGAATCTGCAGGGCGAGGTGAGCCTGGGGCGCCAGATAAAAGATCAGAGCAGGTACGGTCCCCACCGAGCCGCAGCAGGCGGCCACACCCCAGGTTAGGGGAGACAACCCGACCCAGGCCCCTGAGTTGAACCCTGGCTGAAAGACGACGATGCTCGAAACGAACAGGTAGACAATGGCGTACGCGACGGCTGCGGCGACCCCTATCCGGAGGTCCCTCTGGGAGGAAAGCGCATCCGCAAGCATGAACCTGATCGAGTCAGGGGTGCCAATGGCCTTCCAGGCCCTCAGCCCCCGATATGTCAGGAACGCCCCAGTGACCACGACGCAGATGGCGAGGACCTCGGCCGCGTAGTACTTCTGCACAAGTGTAATGACCGACCTCTGGTCGTAGATACCGTAGAGGTTCTGGCCAAAATACCATGCCGCTGACTCGAATGCCACCCACGCGCAACCAATGGCGAACAGGAGCGCGCCAACGGCAAGGGAGGGATTGGTGAGAAATCGGCTCTGCACTTCGGTCTGATGAGGCCTGGACCCACCTTAAATCGATTCTGCAGAGGCGGGTCACGAGCCGTCTTCGCTGATCTGCCTCCTCTGGACTGGCATCAAGCTGCCGAGCCGACCCAGCAGCTCGAACGCTTGGCGTCCAGTTTGAGCCCGCGGAGAACCCTCCTCCTTGACCCAGAGAGGAAATTTCAGGCATAGCATATATCCTAACCTTGACAGCCTTGACGAGGATGTCGTCAGAGGAACTCGTGCGGATTGCACAGCAACGCGGCTTCTTCTTCAAGACCGCGCCCAGTTACCCGAATGCACCGGCCGGTTTTCTCGACTACGGGCCCCTTGGCGTTGCCCTGAAGGCCAGGATCGTCGAGCTCTGGCGGAGGATGATTGTTAAGCGGGATGCAATGCTGGAGATAGATGGGGCCCAGATACTCCCCAGGGCAGTCTTCCAAGCCTCCGGCCACCTCTCCAGCTTCACAGATCCCTTCGTAAGATGTTCGAAGTGCGGATCTGTCTACCGGCCTGACAAGCTTCTCGAGGAGAAGACAGGGAAGGCCGTCCCCGAGAAGCTGAGCGACGCCGAATATGACTCGTTGATGGCAAAGGCGGGGGTGAAGTGCTCCAAGTGCGGCTCGAGCCTCTCGGGGACCACGCGGTTCAACATGATGTTCAGAGTGGGGATTGGACCGAACGGGGAGGAGGCATACCTCCGTCCCGAGACGTGCCAGAGCATCTTCGTCGACTTTCCGCTTCTCTTCAAGACCCAGAGGGTGAAACTACCAATAGGAATGGCCCAGGTGGGGAGGAGCTTCAGGAACGAGATAGCCCCACGCCAAGGGTTGCTGAGGCTTAGAGAACTCAACCAGGCGGAAGTGGAAGTGTTCTTCAGCCCGAAGAAAACGGACTCTCCAGCGTTTGAGTGGGCGAAGGGGGATGTCCTCTCCTTCAGGATGCCTGACGGCAGGGACGTCCAGCCGAGCGTGGGGGAGGCTCTGCAAGATGGCGTCATCCCAAACATGCTAGTAGGACACTACCTCGCGCTGATTACCAGGTTCTACATAGCGGCAGGAGTGCCAAGGAACTCCCAGCGCCTTAGGGTACTTGCAGACGAGGACAGGGCTTTCTACTCGAAGGCCGCCTTCGATCTGGAGGTCAAAATAGGCACCGGGTGGCTCGAGCTCGTCGCCTGCAATTACAGAGGAGACTACGATCTGGGAGGGCACGCGAGGGGGAGCGGGACGGACTTCACTGTCGAGGACGCCGGGGAGAAGGTCCTACCCCACGTGTTCGAGCTATCGCTAGGAGTTGACAGAAGCACCTACGTTGTAATGGAGCTCTCGATGAAGGGAGAAGGGGACAGGAGGACCATGGCATTGAGGCCGTACCTGGCGCCCATCCAGGCCTGCGTCTTCCCGCTTGTGAACAGGGACGGGCTCCAGGATGCAGCCCGGGCCATCGTGGAGGAGCTCCGCGATGGCTTCGACGTATTTTATGATGAATCTGGCTCAATCGGGAGGAGGTACGCCCGGGCAGACGAATCAGGAGTGCCTGTGTGCTTCACTGTGGACTACGACACACTGAAGGACAGCACGGTGACTCTTCGGGACCGGGACACCAGGAAGCAGGAGCGCGTGGCTGTGTCCGACCTGTCCGCAAGGCTCGGAGCCATCACAAGGTTCCCTAGATTAGAGGGGTCAGCACCAGAAGTGTAGCGTAGGCGGCTGCTGCCCCCGCAATGGTCGATACCACGTTCACTATGTTGTTCTCTATGTACCACTTGCCCTGCGTGGCCTTCGTCCTCTCCCCGCAGTGCTTCAGCGCCTCGGTGGGTTTCAAGCAGACCACGCAGTACCCCTTCCTCTGCACAGTCGCTCCCACAAGGCTGTCAAAGGTTGCCCCGAAGACACCCCCGACGACGCAGACGGGGAGGATAAGGTAGGGGTGGGGGAGTATCCCGAGCGCAAGTGCCATTATCCCTATGACGATGGAAGCGAATGTCGCTCCCACGAATCCAAGCGCCGTGACGCCTCCCGATGTCCCAGGAGGCACTGCCCGGGACGGATGGCTAATCAGCATGGGTTGGCTGTGGCTGAGTAGCCCGAGTTCTGTGGCGACGGTGTCAGCAGCTGAGGTGGACACGGCTCCCAGGAAGATCGCGGCAGGAACGATGCCTGGATTCCCCAAGTTCCAAATGGCGGCGATGGACGCGAGGCCCCCATTGGCGAGGATGTGGGGCCAATTTCTGGCGCCCCCCTTTCCCTGGGCGCTCCCAAGACGCCTCTTGTAGCCGTACTTGTAGAGGGTAAAGACCACGCCAAGACTAAAGAAGACGGCGACTATGACGAACCAGGAAATCCCTCCCCCGTACATGACGGCGAAACCGACCGTCGTGCTTGCGAGGAACCCCCGGGCGTCGATCGTGTTCAGCAATACTGCTGCGAGTGCGAACGCAAGCACTACGAAGAACTGTGCAACCACAACGACGGTTACCAGGGTCACCGAGCACACGTCTCCCTACTCTTTCCCGTCAAAGTCGAGGGCGCCGCCGACTTGATGGAATTAAATGGTCTCTCTAGTCCCCGGAGTCAATTAAATACGCAATAGTGTCCCCTGCAACCGTGCCGAAGGTCCTCTATGGCGTCAGCCCCATCGGGCTGGGGCACGCAACGCGCTCATTGGTCCTAGCGGAAGAACTCGAGCGGAGGGGGGCCGAGGTCAGGCTCTTCTCAGGAGGTAAGGCCGCCGAGTTCATCCAAGGCAGCGGCTTCAGGGTCGACGATATCGTAGAGGACCCTGTGCCTCACGTCTCCGACGGGGAAATGACCAGGGTGGCTCTGTGGTACGTAAGGTCTTGGATTGCGAACCGGAGGACGATTCCGCGGACGCGCCGGCTACTGGACGCCTACTCTCCCGACCTAGTGGTCTGTGACGAAGAGTTCTCCGGGATGGCCGTTGCGGCGGAACGGGGGGTGAAACGAGTGTTCGTCGCTGACGAGCTGGCGCTCGGGTTCGCTCGGACTTGGGCGTCTCGCAGGATAGAAACAAGGGTGGACAGATGGTACAGGGGGCTGCAGGACTCGGTTGACCTTCTCATAGTCCCTGAGCCCGGGGAGAGCGGGGGAAACAGGAGGTTCGTGGGTCCCATCGTGAGGGCGATTACAAAGTCCCCCGCCGACTCCAAAGCCTTCTACGGCCTCCCCGTGGGAGGAATGGTTCTCTTCGCAACCAGCGGAAGCGGGCTGTGGAGAGAGCTTGCGCTTCGGGTAAAAGACGCCGTCGCGAACGCCGGTCTGGCCGGGGTCAGCCTTGTGATGACAGGCAACCGTGGTCCTAAGATCAGGGGAGAGACGGTCTACGATCTCGGGGTCGTACCAGACAACCAGAACCTGGTCGCGGCGGCCGACCTGGTTGTCTCCACAGCTGGCAAGAGCACAATCGACGAGGCCGCCGCAGCCGGGACACCCATCATAGTCATACCCATCCGCCACCACGCCGAGCAGGAAAGGAACGCGGCAGCCCTGGGATACACGAGCGCGGACGTCTCAAGGCTCCCCGAGCTCGTCAGGGATATGTTCGGGAAGAGGCAGCCGCAGAGGAGTTTCAATGGCGAAGTTGAGGCGTCTAGGGCGATCCTATCTGTAGGACAGCGGAGCAGCGCAACGGAAGCTTAGGGGTGTACCCCGTTGAGGGACTCGATTATGGACTCTTCGCTGGGAGCGGCAGACAATGCGAGAACCAGGCCCTCTCTGCGGGCAAGATCCACGGCGAGGGGGTCAACTTCCTTTGGCCCGTGGATGACCACCACCCTCGGCTTCAGCTGAGACACCCTTATGGCGACCAGAGGGCTCCTCCCCATCCCTACCTTGGTGAAGACCAGGGCTCGCTCGGTCGTCGCACCGAAGATCCTGTAGAAATCGTACCCAGACAGCGCGTAGATAGTCTTGATGCTGTCTACCACGGTGTACCCATAGAGTTTCACGGCGTCTGGGTCCCCGACGAGTACTGCCGCAGCAAGGGCCTCCAGTATCCTAGGCGCACTGACGGGAGAGGTGAACTCCCCTATGGAAAGTATCGCTTCGTCCTTCTCGCTCGACAGGAGGCGGGAGACGAGCCTCCCCTTCCCCTCGTCGATCCTGACAAGTGCTTCGATGTACTTCTTGACGAACTGGACACCTGGGGAGGGCCTCCTCCCGCTCTCGTAGTCGCTCAGAACCGATGCAGAGATGCCGAGTGCTTCTGCGAGGGTCACTTGTTTGACAGAGAGCTTCTCTCTCCACGCCCTCATCGCCCTCCCAGCGTCAGGGGCTGCCACAACGTTACCGGCGATCTTGGCCAAAGCGTCGTTGGTCCTCTCTTCCATCGCAGTTAGGCGATTGTAGATGATGTATAAGCCTTTAGACGAAGTATCGCGGGCGACACGCTCAGCTCTTACGGGAGAGAAGGGAGACCTGTTGCCTAAGGACGTCAAGGCCTAACTTCACGGCCACCTCGCTCCTCGCCAGACCAAGCTGGCGGACGAGTCTCTCTCCAAGCAGCCTGTCTTTCCCCTCTGTAAGGGACATAAGCGTCCGCTTTGGGTTTGTCCTCAAGAGCGTGGTCATGCCATCCACCAGCTCCTGGCCGAGGAAGGAATAGCACTCTGCGAGCTCAGCCCTGGTCATGAGCTCGTCTGCCTTGGCAAGAACAATCTCCGTCCGCGCCTTCGGCCATTCCGAATCCATCGTGGCCTCGGTAGATCCTTCTCGGAGTACGTCATGGAGGACGGTCACCCCCTCGAGCCTCGCGCCGCACCCCGCGCGCCCGGCAGACTCGAGCCCTGCCCCTATCGACATCCCCTCGAAACCCCTAGGGTTCCCTTTCGAACCCTCGCGCAGTTGAGCCAGCAGGTGGCTGGGAGAAGGTATGACCTCCTTCGAGAGTAGAAGCGCATACGCGAATTCGTATGAAGCGGCGAGGAGCCAAAAGTCAGCGTCGACGAGGGTCCCTTTTGCGAGGGCAGACTCAGCCCTTCCCACTATCTTCAGAGCCGATGCAAGGCGGATGCCGCTAGCCTTCCTGGCGGACTCAGCAATCATCGCGAAGTTTGCGGCCGAACTCGTAGAGAGCACCAGGGAAGCGTCCCTGACAGGCTTGGCCATTGCCATTGACATGCCGTGCTCGGGGTTGGTGGGTCTCAGGACGTCCTTTTCCGATGTGAATCTCAGGTCTATGAAGACATCTCCGATTCTTAGAGAGGTCGAGGGACGTCGCTCACCTGTGACGACGAGGACGTCGAGCTCGCAGGAGTATCTACCTATGCCCTGTGAGTTGCATCCGACCACAGCCACTGCAGAGTCCATGTACATGTCTAGGATTGGTCTGAGGACGACAGCTGCGGGACCAGGTCTTGTTTTCATTTCGACTGCGCACGCCCAATGTTAGGGAAGGGGGTTCGATGGTAGGAGGATCTGCGCCGCTCTTCCTTTGTAACTCCTACATCGTAGTATGCAAGATATCCATGGCTATTTAGAATATTCATGAATCGGCCACAAGACATATATATCGGGTAGGGAGAGAGTTGCTTGTAAGTATTTCGCTAGGGATTGTTATGTTTGGGGACAAAGACTTCTCGAGACTGATGCGGCTGCAGAAGGCGATGGACAAATGCCCCAGATGCGGGAAGGGGCCAATGATTGTCGACTCAGCCGGCGGAGAACTCTTTTGCGGGTCATGCGGTTTCGTTGTAAAAGAGAAGATCGAAGAGGTGGGACCTGAGTGGAGAGCATTCTCGAAGGAAGAGAAAGACGACAGGAGCAGGGGAGGCATCCCGACTTCAATCGCCATGCACGACATGGGGCTCGCGACAGTGATAGGGGGGCTGAACAAAGACGCATCCGGCAAGTCACTTTCCGCTTCGATGAAGGCGACTGTCGAGAGGCTGAGGACGTGGGATTCTCGGAGCCAGGTACACGAACCGGTTGATAGGAACCTTAGGCAGGCGTTCAGCGAGCTCGACAGGCTCTCGGACAAACTTTCTGTTTCGGACGCCGTCGTTGAAAAGGCAGCTTACATCTACAGGAAGGCCCTCGAAAGGGGGCTGGTCCGGGGAAGGTCCATTTCCGCTATAATCGCAGCATCACTTTACGCTGCCTGCAGGGACACCCAAACTCCTAGGACGCTCAAAGACCTTGCGGCCGTAAGCAACGTGAAGAAGAAGGACATTGCGCGATGCTACAGGCTCCTGTTGAAAGAGATGGACATCAAGATGCCCGTCGTGGACCCTACGAAGTGCATATCGCGCATCGCTTCAAAGGCGGGGCTGTCGGAGAAGACTAAGAGGAGGGCGCTTGAGATTTTGAAGAGGGCCGAGGAGACTAGGATATCCGCGGGAAAGGACCCTATGGGCCTGGCGGCCGCGGCACTCTACGTCGCGTGCACCCTTGAAGGGGAGGATAAGACGCAGAAGGACGTGGCCGAAGCTGCAGGGGTCACCGAGGTCACAATCAGAAACAGGTACAAGGGACTGAGGTCGGCTCTAGGAATCTAGAGCTTCTGTCCGAGACTTCGGGCCTGAACTACTCTTCGTTTACCAGTCTTTCCCTGCTTACCGCTTCTAGCTTTTGCCTGGGATACAGTTCAGGGAAGGTCTTCGACAGCATGTCGACATACATCGCCGTCTCCTTGGCGTCCATGAACTGAAACATGTATCTCCCCTTGTAAGGTTCGGGAGGTCCCTCCCGACGCAAAAATTCGATGTGGATCAACGGGTCCCCCTGCCTGATTGTTATGGGGGCCCTCTCGTTGCTCAGATTGACCAGCTCCAGAGCCAGCCTCCCGACGAATCCGCTATGGACCTTCACTGAATTCAAGAAAGAGAGCCCGAGTCTCCCGAATTTGCTTTTCGATGTCAGGTGTGCAACGCAGTCGGGCGGGGCGAAAATTATCTCCCTCGAGATCATGTTCCTGTGCTCAAGGTAGTGTAGGGTCCTGTCCTCCCTCACCGTCAGGACATATCCATCGCCGTCAAAGGCCGCCTCGTTCGAAGGGTAGATCACGTTGTACTTGGCCACCAGTTCTCTGAGAATAGGGGCCCCGAGGACCGTCAAGGTTCCGCCCCTCCCCCTCCCTGCTGTCCTTTAAAGTCGCCAGAGATCCCACGTGAACGCGAAGCGGTCAGTCTCTTCAGGCCGAGGTATATCACCAGAAGGAAGCTCGCTACTCCAAAGAGGAAGAGCAGGTCGATGTCAACGAGATACTGGCCCAGGTACTCCTTGGTCGAAGAATCCCATGGAATCCCGTAAGCAGCCTGGCCAAAAAATGCGTAGACGCTCCCGAAGAAGTCGACCCCCCAGTGCGCCAGGACAGCCACGTGGAATCCGTACCTGACGTAAAGATAGCCGAGCACGAAACCGCCGTATACGGCCTCTGGGAGCTTGCCAATGTCCCACGTGTTACCGCAGAGGACGTGGCAGGCACCGAAGGTCACCGCGCTGAAGCTGGTCGCCGCCCAGATTATCACAGACGCTCCGCTTCCGACGGCAATTCCCTCCATGGCCTTCGAGGGCCTCCAGAACGCCGAGAGAGCCGTCTTCCAGGGGCGGCCGTACATCAGTATGAACGCTACTGTGCCGATGAGGAGCATCCTGAAGCCTAGCTCTTCGACGAGCGGGGCGTAGGTGAATCCAAGGAGCAGAGCGAGCGGGTCGCCAGAGGGTCCCCCTATGGGGGCCCCGGTCGATGTTACAAGGACATCAATGATGCTGGACGTGAAGTTCAGGAACCCAATCGAGACAATTACGATTATGAAGGGACTCGACAGAAGGGTGTCGAAACCCGTCCTGAAAGCCGCCCTTGATGCGCTCCAGATGTGCTCCTTCTGCCGGAGGGCGTAGAGAAGGAACAGAGCGTAAATGGACGTGAATACGGCGAACATGACCCCCGCGCTGACGCTGAAGGGGGCGTATGCTATTGCCGGGCCGATCCAAAAGTAAGGTTGGATTGCCGTGCTGTACGTCACGTTCTGGGAAAGCCTTCCGGAAAAAACTGAATAGACTCCTGCTGGGAACGAAAATGTGACGAGTACGATTGTGAACCCAAGGAGGGCTAAGAAACCCAGCACCATGATGACCGTCCCTCGATTCATGGTGCTTTCGGACGGCGCTTCCAAGGTCAGCTTTTCCCTTTCTCCGGTAGCCGCTCCTGCTCGACGAAGACGATTCCGGAGTACCCGCACTTCTGGCAGTAGTAGTTCATGGGTATCAGCCAGCCACCTAGACCGCCGCCCCCCTGCAGGGGAGACAGACATTTCGGGCAGAGTTTTCGCGCAGGGGCGAACGGGCTCCGCCTAGCCAACGTCGGTTGCCTGTCTTCCGGCTCGTCCTGGGGCTGCACGAGAGACTGACCACCCCGGCGTCCTTAAAACCGTTCCATCGCCAAATCTGTTCTCAGTTGCCCCTCGAAGACTGCTACGCCTGTGGAGAAAAAATGGTAGAAATCCAGACGTGCAAGTTCAGGTGCCCCAGATGCGGGGCTCTGTTGGATTGCGAGGATGTCTCAGGCCTGCCCAGGTGACTGACTGCTTGACGTCGGCCAATTTGGCCCCCGGGGGCCCTAGGGGATTACTACTACCTTCATCGTTTCTCCCCTTGACGCGGCGGCCACCGCATCGTCGAACCTCGAGAGGGGGAGTCTGTGTGTCACCAGACGAGCGAAATCCGGGTTGGATGCGATAATCCCAAGGGCCTCCTTTGTGTCGACGTCGCTGGCACCATAGGTGGTCACAATCTGCTGCCCTGAATTGTACAGCTCGCTGATGTCGTAACCCAGGACCGAGCCCTTGGACGGCACCCCGAAGATGCATACCTTCCCTCCCTTGCGTATCGACCCAAGGGCCTGCATGATCGCCGCTTTGCTCCCCGAGGCGACGATTGCAAGGTCCGCCCCTCTCCCCTGTGTCTCCGCCCTGAGCCTTCCGGGGACGTCATCTCTTGCTGCGTCGACAACCAGACCGAGACCCATGCGCTCTGCGAAGTCGAGCCTTGGCCCGATGATGTCACTGACTATCACCCTGACCTCCATGGGCTCTAGGAGGAGGGCGTGCATCAAGCCAACCGGCCCCGCGCCGACCACCAGGACCGTCTCCCCCGCTTTAGCATGCTTCCGGATGCCCCTCAGACAGCAAGCGACTGGTTCGATCAGGGTTCCCTCGTCGAAGGTGACATCGTTAGGGAGCGGGATGACCCCCCCTTTCGCCAAGTTCCATTCTGGCACTAGGAAGTACTCGGAGAACCCTCCCGGGATGATGTTGCTCTTCCTGTACATGTCGCACATCGTCTCGTCTCCCGCCCTGCAGACGTAGCATTCGTAGCAGGGGACGTGGTGGTGGGGAAACACTCTGTCTCCCTCCTTGAACGAGGTGACCCCCTCCCCCACGTGAGAAACCACACCCGCGGCCTCGTGTCCGAGCACAGGCATTGAGGCAGTGTACTCGCCGCGCATCTTTTCCAGATCGGTCCCGCAGAGGCCACACCCCTCCATCCTTACCACGAGCTCCCCCCGCCCTGGGACGGGGAATTCAACCTCCGCAAGCTCGGTCTTCAGGCCCCCCGCCCCTGCCTGTGGCCTCAGGACGATTGACTTCAACTTCGGAATTGACCGCGATTGCCGGCCGATATAAGGGAGTAAGACTTTCAAAATTCTTATCCAGACGCAAGTGCGGGACGCCAAGGTTGCGTGAACCGTGGGCCTCCCAGAGAAGATCAAGAAGATAGAAGACGACATCCACAGGACCCAGGTCAACAAGAAGACAGAGCATCACATTGGCCTGCTCAGGGCGAAGCTCGCCAAGCTGAGGGCTGAGCTTGAGGAACAGCACACCCGGAAAACTGGCTCTCGCGTCGGCTACGATGTCAAGAAGTCGGGAGACGCGACTGTGGTTCTGATAGGGCTCCCGAGTGTCGGCAAGTCCACCCTGCTGAACAGACTAACGAACGCCAAGTCGAAGGTGGGCGCCTATCAGTTCACCACCCTCGAGGTCGTCCCCGGGGTGATGGAGCACGGTGGGGCGAGGATCCAGGTGCTTGATCTCCCTGGCATAATCAAAGGGGCGTCATCGGGCAAGGGGCTGGGGAGGCGGGTCCTGGCGGTGGCGCGCAGTGCCGACCTTGTGCTCTTTGTCGTCGACGTCTTCCACCCCGAGGCGAGGGACCTGCTCGAGCGAGAGCTCGGATCGACGGGCATCAGAGTGGACGAGTCTCCCCCGAATGTGGTGATAGAGAAGTCGGACACTGGAGGGATCAGTGTAACGTCCCAGGTGAGGTTGACCAGGATAACGGAAGCGCTGGTCAAGGACATTCTGAGGGTCTACGACATCAATGCAGCCCGGGTCGTGATACGGCAGGACATAGACGACAGGCAGCTCGTCGATGTGCTCGCAGGAAACAGGGTATACGTGCCCTCCCTGACCGTGATGAACAAAATAGATCTTGTCAACACAGGTTTCACCACAGAGCTGTCCAGTAAACTGCCATACGACTTCG
>Ga0187782_10000527_pt1 | contig 26054 bp, 23 predicted proteins | sample 0715_SJ02_MP15_2_FD_132454 | JGI IMG/M metagenome (GOLD analysis project Ga0187782, IMG submission 132454) | Tropical peat soil microbial communities from peatlands in Department of Meta, Colombia - 0715_SJ02_MP15_20_MG | ecosystem: Environmental > Terrestrial > Soil > Wetlands > Peat | place... | reverse complement strand
CTCGTAATCCTGACCATCGTGTTCGGCATCTATCCGAAGCCGGTGCTGGATATGTCGGCAGCGTCGGTGACGCAGTTGATCGATAATTTCCAGCACGCGGTCTCGAGCGTGCAGGCCGCGTCGTTGGCGAGGTGAGGCGATGAACGCTCCCATCACCGCGACTGGTCTTCTGCCGCTGTTGCCGGAACTCGTGCTCGGTGTCGGCGCCATGGCGCTCTTACTGCTCGGCGTATTTCGCGGCGAGCGCGACGCCACCGTACGCCTGATCGATATCGCGTCGATCGTGCTCCTGATCGCCGCAGGCTTGATCGTGATCGCGCTGCCGACGGGTAAGCTGGTTACGTTCGGCGGCAGCTTCGTGGTCGACGATTTCGCCCGCTTTTTGAAAATCCTTGCCATTACCGGTTCGACCGCCGCGATCCTCATGTCTATGGACTACGACAGGCGCGAAAAGCAGCGGCGTTTCGAATTTTCCGTGCTGATCGTTCTGTCGACTCTCGGCATGCTGATGCTGATTTCCGCAGCCGACCTCATCGCGCTCTATCTCGGCCTCGAATTGATGAGTCTCCCGCTTTACGTTGTGGCGGCGAGCCATCGTTCCTCACTGCGCTCGACCGAAGCCGGGCTGAAATATTTTGTTCTCGGCGCGCTGTCGTCGGGGATGCTCCTGTACGGTGCTTCGCTGGTATACGGCTTCACCGGTACGGTAAGTTTTGCCGGCATCGCCAAATCGGCGGCCGACGGAGGTACCGGCCTGATCTTCGGGCTTGTCTTTCTGTTTGCCGGCTTCTGCTTCAAGGTGTCCGCCGTGCCCTTCCACATGTGGACGCCCGACGTCTATGAAGGCGCGCCGACGCCGATCACGGCGTTTTTCGCCGCCGCGCCGAAGGTTGCCGGCATTGCCATGTTCGTGCGTGCCGCGGTTGCTGCCTTTCCCGGCATCACCGGGCAATGGCAGGAGATCGTGGCATTCGTTTCCATCGCCTCGATGTTGCTCGGCTCGTTCGCCGCGATCGGCCAGCGCAACATCAAGCGGCTGATGGCCTACTCGTCGATCGGTCATATGGGTTTTGCGCTGATCGGCCTGGCCGCCGGAACGGCGGAAGGCGTGCAGGGCGTGCTCGTTTATATGGCTATCTATGTCACCATGACGCTCGGCACCTTCGCCGTTATTCTGTCGATGCGGCGCGAGGGCGGTATGGTTGAATCGATCGACCAGCTGGCCGGGCTCGCGCGCACGCATCCGGGCACGGCGTTCTTCATGGCGATGCTCTTGTTCTCCATGGCCGGTGTGCCGCCGCTCGCCGGTTTCTTCGCCAAGTTTTATGTGTTCCTCGCGGCAATCAAGGCCGGGCTTTACGTCCTCGCCGTGATCGGCGTGCTGGCGAGCGTGGTCGGCGCCTACTACTATCTGGCGATCATCAAGACCATGTATTTCGACGAACCGGCGGAAGGCTTTTACCGCATGCCCGATGAGCTCAAAGTCGTGCTCGGTGTGAGTGGGCTGTTCAACATCCTGTTCTTTCTCTATCCGGGACCGCTGGTTGACGTGGCGAGCGCCGCCGCCCATTCGCTGTTCTGATGCAGCTCGATCCCGTCGCGATCGATGCCGGCGTGCGGCTTGTGGCGCTGGCGACCGTCCGGTCGACCAACGAGGAGGCGGCGGAGCAAGCCCGGCGCGGCGAGAGCGGGCCACTGTGGATTACGGCGCAATCGCAGACCGCCGGCCGGGGCCGTCTCGGCCGTTCCTGGTATTCGCCGCCGGGCAATCTCTACGCCAGTCTTTTGCTTCGTGATCCGTCGCCATTCGAGCGCGCGCCGGAACTCACTTTCGTCGCGGCTTTGGCGCTGCGCGACGCGATCGTCGCCGCGGCACCCTCGCTCGCGCCGCAACTACACTTCAAATGGCCGAACGATCTGTTATTGGCCGGCGATAAATGCGCCGGGATTCTGATCGAAGGCGAGGTTGGGCGGAACAATAGCATGACCGTTGTGATCGGCATCGGCGTTAACTGTGCACACCATCCGGCGGTGGCGCCGACGCTGCCCCCCGATGTGGAACCGGCGCCGGCGCAGGAGCGCCCGCTCGGTGAGCGGACGATGCTGTATCGGGCGACTGATCTTCGTGCTCATGCGGCAAATATCACGCCGCAGCAGCTATTCGCGCGCCTCTCGGCGACGATGTGCTGGCGCCTCGCCGAATGGGCACGAGGCCAGGGGTTTGCGAAGATCCTCGACGCCTGGCTTGCGGCCGCGCACGGGCTCGGCGAGGACATCCGGATTCGCCAAGGCGATAGCGAAAAGACCGGCCTTTTCGTCGGCCTCGACCGGGCAGGCCGCCTGATCCTGCAACAACCCGGCGGTGCAATTGAAGAAATTTCAGCGGGCGACGTGTTCCCGTTGGCGCGCCGCTCCGTGTACAAAATGCAGAGCCGGCAAGGCTGAAGCGATGGCGAATGCGGATGGCGAGCTTTTGTTCGCGCCGCTCGGCGGCATCGGCGAGATCGGGATGAATCTCTCGATCTACGGCTATGGCGACGGCCGCCGCCGGCAGTGGCTGATCGTCGACTGCGGCGTGTCTTTCGCCGCCGAGGAGCACCTGCCCGGGGTCGATCTGATCCTGCCCGACATCCGCTATCTCGTTGAAGAGCGGCGCAACATTGTCGGCCTGGTGCTGACCCATGCGCACGAAGATCACATGGGCGCACTCATCGATCTATGGCCGCGATTGAATGTGCCGATCTACGCCACGCCGTTTGCGTCCACGCTGTTCGAGGCCCGCCGCGCATCCGAGCCGCGCGCGCCCAAAATCCCGATCAACGTAGTGCCGGTCGGCGGTCACCTCGAGCTTGGCCCGTTCACTGTCGACTTTATCAGCGTCGCGCATTCTATTCCGGAATCGAACGCGCTCGCGATTCACACGCCGCTCGGCACGGTACTGCACACCGGCGACTGGAGGATCGATCCCGCTCCGCTGGTCGGCTCCAAGACCGATACAGCGAAACTCACCGCGCTCGGCGACAAAGGCGTGCTGGCGTTGATCGGCGATTCCACCAACGCCATCCGTGACGGCCGCTCTCCATCGGAAGCGGACGTCGCCAAGACGCTCGCCGAACTCGTTCGCACCGCGCCGGCCCGCGTGGCGATCACCACGTTTGCTTCCCACGTCGACCGTATCCGCGCGGTCGCCGATGCCGCGCGCGCGGCCGGACGCGAAGTGGTCGTGGTCGGACGCGCCATGGAACGGGTGATCCAGGTCGCGCGCGAGACCGGCTATCTCGACGGCGTGCAGGATTTTCGCAGCGTCGAGACTTATGGCTATTTGCCGCCGGACAAGGTTCTGGCGCTTTGCACCGGCAGCCAGGGCGAGCCGCGCGCCGCGCTCTCGCGCATTGCCGAGGACGCGCATCCGGAAGTTACGCTGACGAAAGGCGACCGCGTGATCTTTTCCTCGCGCGCCATTCCGGGCAACGAGAAGGCGGTGGATCGCGTCATCAATGGCCTGGTTGCGCAAGGCGTCGAGGTTGTCACCGACCGCAGCCACCTCGTGCATGCATCCGGCCACCCTCGGCGGGATGAACTTCGCGACATGATCGGCTGGACACGGCCGCAAATCCTGATCCCGGCGCATGGCGAGGCGTTGCACCTCGCCGAGCACGCCAAGCTCGCGCGTGGCGCCGGCGTTCCTCGGGTCCTCGTCTGCCGGAACGGCGATCTGGTTCGGCTCGCACCCGGGGGCGCCGAAATCGTCGACGAAATCCCCGCCGGTCGGCTCTATAAGGATGGCGCACTTCTGGTCGACGCCGCGGCGCGCACGGTGGTGGCGCGCCGGCGGCTTGCGTTTGCCGGCATCGTGTCGGTGGCGCTGGCATTGAGCGAGAACGGGACGCTTGTCCTTGACCCGGAAATCGAGCTGATCGGCATTCCCGAGGCCGATGCGGCCGGACAGCCGCTTCATGAGATTGCCCGCGATGCGGTCGAGGAAGCCATCGAGACGCTGCCTAAACCGCGGCGCCGGGACCCCGACGAAGTCGCCGAGGCGGTGCGGCGGGCGGTGCGTTCAGCCATCGCCGAGCGCTGGAACAAGAAGCCGATCTGTCACGTCCATGTGCTCACCGTGTAGGATATACGCGCCGGGCGACGGGAGATGACATAATGATCGGCAGGCTCAACCACGTGGCGATCGCCGTCCGCGACATCGGCAAGGCGGCGGCCGTCTACCGCGACGTGTTGGGCGCGGAGGTTTCTGCCGCTGTGCCGCAGCCCGACCATGGTGTGACCACAGTGTTCATTACCCTGCCAAACACCAAGATCGAGCTGCTGGAGCCGCTCGGCGAGGGTTCGCCGATCGCTAAATTCCTCGAGCGTAATCCCGACGGCGGCATGCATCACGTCTGCTACGAGGTCGACGATATCCGCCGGGCGCGCGATACGCTCAAGGCGGCGGGCGCGCGCGTCTTGGGGGACGGCGAGCCGCGTATCGGCGCCCACGGCAAGCCGGTTCTATTCCTGCACCCGAAGGATTTTTCCGGCACCCTGGTCGAGTTGGAACAACGATGACATGCCGGTTACCACCGCTGTCGCCATTTTCTTCCTGATCTGGTGGGTGGTGCTGTTCGCCGTACTGCCGTTCGGCGTGCGCAGCCAGCATGAGGACGGCGAAATCGCGCCCGGCACTGATCCCGGGGCGCCTGCGATCCCGAATTTGATGCGCAAGCTCATCTGGACGACGCTGGTGTCGATCGCAATCTTTGCTGCCGGCTATTTTAGCTATGTCGAGCATCTAGTCTCGCTGGAGGGGCTAACGGCGCCCTTTGGGCAACGGTGAATGGGCGGTTGCCCCAGCCAAAAAAGAAAGCAGGGCCAAAGCCCTGCTTGAAGATTTTCACCTAAATCCTTAATCCGCGCCCCGGCTGCTGAGTGAGCTTATCGGCGTGGCGGCAGCGTTGATTTCGCGCCGTTGGACCTTCCTCCCACGACTTGGACCGCACTCCCGTGTTCCTGGATGAGGTATCCGGCTACGGGATCGCGCCCGACGTTCGTACTCGATCTTCGAACGGATGTCATCAGCTTACCGGGGGTCGGTGACAAAAAAATTTAATGGCGAGCGGACTTTGTAGAACGTGATCCTCCCGTCGCCGCCCCTTGTAATTCCTGCGGGGTTGCGGATTTAGTGCCCGGCTGCGGCCAGCTTGCCTCGATGAGATTTCATGCGACTTTCCCGTTATTTCCTGCCCATCCTGCGCGAAACGCCGAAGGAAGCCGAGATCGCTTCCCACCGCCTGATGCTGCGCGCCGGCATGATCCGCCAGGAGGCCGCCGGCATCTATGCTTTCCTGCCGCTTGGGCTCCGCGTCCTCGATAAAGTATGCCGGATCGTCCGCGAGGAGCAGAACCGCGCCGGCGCGATCGAGCTGTTGATGCCGACCATTCAGTCGGCGGAGCTTTGGCGCGAAAGCGGCCGCTACGAGGCCTACGGCAAGGAGATGCTGCGCATCCGGGATCGCCATGAGCGCGAGATGCTCTACGGCCCGACCAACGAGGAAATGATCACTGAAATTTTTCGCGCTTATGTTCGCTCGTACAAGGACTTGCCGCTTAACCTCTATCATCTGCAGTGGAAATTTCGCGACGAGGTGCGGCCGCGCTTTGGGCTGATGCGCGGACGCGAGTTTCTGATGAAAGACGCTTACTCGTTCGATGTGGATTTTGCCGGCGCCAAGCACGCCTATAACCGCATGTTCGTCGCTTATCTGCGTACCTTCGCGCGGATGGGGCTGCAGTCGATCCCGATGGCGGCGGAGAGCGGACCAATCGGCGGCAACCTGTCCCACGAATTCATCGTGCTCGCCGACACCGGCGAGAGCGAGGTGTTCTGCCACCGCGATTACCTCGATTTTGCCGCTCCCGGCGCGGACGTGGATTTCGACGACACGATGGGCCTGCAGACCATCTTCGATAAATGGACCGGGCTTTATGCCGCAACTTCGGAGAAGCATGACGCTGCGGCTTTCGCCAAGCTGCCGCCGGACAAGCAAATATCGGCGCGCGGCATCGAGGTCGGCCAGGTCTTCTATTTCGGCACCAAATATTCCGAACCGATGAAAGCGGTAGTGACCGGTCACGACGGCGTCGAACGGCCGGTGCACATGGGATCCTATGGCATTGGACCGACCCGGCTGGTGGCCGCTCTGATCGAGGTGTTCCACGACGAGGCCGGGATCAAATGGCCGGAGGCGGTGGCGCCCTTCAGGGTCGCCATTCTCAATCTCAAGCAAGGCGCGACCGAAACCGACACCGCTTGCGAACAGCTCTACGCCGCGCTCAGCGACGGCGGGGTCGACACGCTCTACCACGATCTCGATGAACGGCCGGGATCGAAATTCGCCACCGCCGACCTGATCGGCATTCCCTGGCAAATCCTGGTCGGCCCGCGGAGCCTCGCCGAGGGCAAAGTCGAGCTCAAGCGCCGCTCCGACGGATCGCGCGAGCTTGTGACCCTCGAAGATGCTCTCGTTCGCCTGAGTGCGTAACGGGCGGCCGTGCGATATTTAGGGGCTTGAATCCGCCAGAATCATGTGAAAATCGGGTTCTCGCGGGGACCAGACCTAAATGCGCGAGCCGACCGGCACCCATCCCTTCGCGCCGTTCGAATGGATGCTGTCGCTGCGCTACCTGCGTGCGCGGCGCAAGGAAGGATTTATTTCGGTCATCGCCGGCTTTTCCTTCCTTGGCATCATGCTCGGCGTTGCCACGCTGATCATCGTCATGGCGGTGATGAACGGCTTTCGGCAGGAGCTACTGGCAAAGATTCTCGGGTTGAACGGCCACCTGCTCATCCAGCCGCTGGAATCCCCGCTCAACGACTGGGAGGCGGTTGCCGATCGCGTCGCCAAGGTTCGCGGCATCCGGCTTGCAGCGCCCATCGTCGAGGGTCAGGCGCTCGCGTCCTCGCCGTTCAATGCTTCCGGGGTGCTGGTCCGCGGCATCCGTGCGGGCGATCTCGGCAAGCTCTCCTCGGTGGCCAACAACATCAGGCAAGGTACGCTCGAGGGCTATGACGAGGGGCAGGGGATCGCCATCGGCTCGCGGCTCGCCGAGCTGCTCTCGGTGCGCGCCGGCGACAATCTCACTTTGGTCGCGCCGCGCGGCGCGGTGACGCCGATGGGCACCACCCCACGCATCAAATCTTACAAAATCGCCGCCGTATTCGAGATCGGCATGTCGGAATATGATACCGCATTCGTCTTCATGCCGCTCGCCGAGGCGCAGGCTTATTTCAACCGCACCGGCGACGTCACCGCGATCGAGGTCTATACCGATAATCCGGATCGGGTGGATTCTTACCGGCCGCTTGTGACCGAGGCGGCGGCGCGGCCGATCTACATGATCGACTGGCGCCAGCGCAACGCCACGTTCTTTAATGCGCTGCAGGTCGAGCGCAACGTCATGTTCCTGATCCTGACGCTGATCGTGCTGGTGGCCGCGCTCAATATCGTCTCCGGCCTGATCATGCTGGTGAAGGACAAGGGCAGCGACGTCGCCGTCCTGCGCACCATGGGGGCGACGCCGGGAGCGATCATGCGCATCTTTCTTATCACCGGCGCTTCGATCGGCGTGGTCGGCACGCTGGTCGGATTCCTGCTCGGCACCGTCATCTGTCTGAACATCGAATCGATCCGGCACTTCCTGTCGTGGCTCACCAACACCGAACTGTTCTCGCCCGAGCTTTATTTCCTGTCGCGGCTTCCGGCCGATATAAACGCCGGCGAGACGCTCGCCGTTGTCATCATGGCACTCGGGTTGTCGTTGTTGGCCACGCTCTATCCGTCCTGGCGGGCGGCGCGGCTCGATCCGGTCGAAGCCCTGCGCTACGAGTGAGCGAACGATGGACGAGACCACGACCGTCATGGCGTCCGCAGCGTCGGTAGAAATCCGGGACGAGCATCCGATCCTGTTCCTGCACGCGATCAGCCGGCGCTTCCGCCAGGGTGACTCGACGCTCGACATTCTCAAAAGCGCCGAGCTCGCCGTATGGGCGGGTCAGTCGGTGGCGCTGGTCGCCCCGTCCGGCGCCGGCAAATCGACGCTCCTGCACATTGCCGGCCTGCTTGAGCATGCGGACGTCGGCGAGGTCTATATCGATGCAGTCGCGACTTCGAAGCTCGCCGAAATCGAACGAACCCGGATCCGCCGTACCGATATCGGCTTCGTCTACCAGTTTCATCATCTGCTGCCGGAGTTCTCCGCCGTGGAGAATGTGATGCTGCCGCAGATGATCCGCGGCTTGGGACGCGGCGAGGCGCGCGCGCGCGCCATCGAGCTTTTAAGTTATCTCGGGCTGAAGGAGCGGCTTACCCACCGGCCGGCGGAACTCTCTGGCGGCGAACAGCAGCGCGTCGCCATCGCGCGGGCGGTCGCCAATGCGCCGCGCATCCTCTTGGCCGACGAGCCGACCGGCAATCTCGACGTGCGCACCTCGGAGCGGGTTTTTGCCACGCTCAATCAATTGGTGCGCGCTTCGGGGCTTGCCGCCATTGTCGCTACCCACAACCTCGACATTGCCGCGCAAATGGATCGGCGCGTGACCATCCGCGACGGCGCGGTGGTGGAAGTTACTTAAATGAAGAGGCCGCCCGCAGGCGGCCTCGCTGGCTAGATTTTGGCGATCGCGCGTCAGCTTACCAGCAGGGTGCGCACCAGCAATGCCAGGGATTGCAGACGTGGTGCCGTCCGGGCGGGCACCAGCGGCCCCAGCCGCCGCATGCGGCCTTATGGATGATAGTCGCATTCTGCGCCTGCGCGTTCAGGCTTGACGCACCCGGTGCCTGTGTCTGCGCGCTGGCAGCGAGCGCCGTGGCGCCCAAGACGAATAGCGCGGCGGCAAAAGTCAGGGTTATCCTTCGCATCAGATTTTCCTCCGACAGGTTGCAGTGAAGTACCAACAAATTCGCCTACACAATGTCCGATCTAGTTATGCGGCCCCCGGCCGCGAAAGCCGCTGAAGTCGCTTGCGGTTCCAAGCGTCAGCAGGGTGCGCACCAGCAGTGGTTCGGTCCGCAAACCCAGCGCATACCCGGTGGACAGTGACGCCCGAAGCCGCCACACGCCGCCTTGTGGATGATTGTTGCATTTTGGACCTGCGCGTGGATGGCGCCGGCACCCTGCGTTTGCGCTTGCGCGCTGACGACCACCGTCCCCAACAGCAACGTCGCAGTCGCTACCGTCATGAAAAGCTTGGCCATGAGAGCCTCCCGTCTTTTCGTGGTGAACGCATCGTAAACGAACAACGCGGCCGTACGGCGCATTCGATATACCGACCCTTTGCTGAGCCGACGATGAACGAGGCCAGCAACATTTATACGTAAGAGCCGTGAATTCGGTTCAAAGCCTCTTGAAACCGAGGACTTTGTAGTGGCTCCACTACTTGACTTAGAACAATTAGCGAACTATGTTCGCTCTTCGTTCATGCCGAGAGGGAAGCTTCATGTTTCGCGCGGTTGCCGAGGAGGCGTTGGCGCTTACGTCGATTTCGCTGTTCCTAGCCATGGTTGCGGTGTGGGCGCAGGTGCTTGGGGTCATTTGAGCGCGCGCGCTAGAGCGGCCAAACCGGCCAGGTTCCTGTGCGCGGCTGTGCGCAACCTTGCACAATGATGGACAGGCTCGCGCGGCTTCCCGCATCCTCGCCTCTCGCAGAATCGTTATTCGCGAGTATCTAGCCATATGCCTGCCGCGTCCGCCGCAATCCCCGCGTCGCCGGGATACGTGCATCTGCACGTCCATTCTTCCTACTCGTTGCTGGAAGGCGCGCTGACCATTGCGCGGCTGGCGGAGCTTGCCAAGAAAGACCGCCAGCCGGCGCTGGCGTTGACCGACACCGATAATATGTTCGGCGCGCTGGAATTCTCCGAGAAAATGGCGGGCGCCGGCATCCAGCCGATCGTCGGCTGCGCGCTCGGCGTCGACTTCGGCGACCAGGACAATCGCAGCGCAGGGCTCGGGCAAAATTTATCGCGGATCGTGCTGCTGGCCAGGCGCGAGCACGGCTATCGCAGCCTGATGCGGCTTTGCTCGCGCGCGTATCTCGAAACCGCGCCGACCGAGCGGCCGCACGTCAAACTCGCCTGGCTGGAGGATGAGACAAGCGGGCTGATCGCACTCAGCGGCGGTCCAGACGGCCCGCTGGACGCGACGATCGGCGCCGGACAAGGTGCGCTCGCGGCGGGGCGCTGCGAGCAGTTGCAGCGCCTGTTCGGTGACCGCTTCTACATCGAGTTGCAGCGCCACGGCATGCCGGCGGAGCGCGCGGTGGAGCCGCACCTGATCGAGCTTGCTTACGCGCGCGGCATCGCGCTTGTCGCCGCCAATGAGCCGTTCTTTTCCGCACGCGACGACTACGAGGCGCATGACGCGCTGTTGTGTATTGCCGAGGGCCGGCTCATCGCCGACGGCGACCGCCGGCAGCTAACGCCGGAACATCGTTTCAAGACTCGCGCCGAAATGGCGGCTTTGTTCGCCGATCTGCCGGAGGCGCTGGCGGTAACCGTCGAGATCGCCGAGCGCTGCGCTTTCCGGCCGCGCACGCTGGCGCCAATCCTGCCGCGCTTTTCCACCGGCGCAACCGCCGCGGCGGCAGCGCCGGAAATGCGGGTATCCAAAGAATCGCAGGAAACGAGCGAAGCGGAAGAGCTGCGCCGTGCCGCCGTTGCTGGTCTGGAACGACGGTTGCTGCGGCATCCTTTGGCGCCGGGCCACACCGCACAGGATTATCGCGACCGGCTTGAGTTCGAGCTCGGCGTGATCGCGAGCATGAAATACGCGGGCTATTTTCTCATCGTCGCCGACTTCATCCAATGGGCGAAAGCTCAGGGCATCCCGGTTGGTCCCGGTCGCGGCTCGGGGGCCGGTTCGCTTGTTGCCTACGCGCTCACCATCACCGATCTCGATCCGATCCGCTTCGGGCTTCTCTTCGAACGCTTTCTCAATCCCGAGCGTATCTCCATGCCGGATTTCGACATCGACTTCTGTCAGGAGCGGCGCGATGAGGTGATCCATTACGTGCAGGAGAAATACGGCCGCGAGCAGGTGGCGCAGATCATCACTTTCGGCACCTTGCAGGCGCGCGGAGTGCTGCGCGACGTCGGGCGCGTGCTGCAGATGCCTTACGGGCAGGTCGACAAGCTATGCAAGCTGGTGCCGCAGAATGCGCTCAATCCGATCTCGCTGCCGCGCGCGATCGAAGATGAACCGCGGCTGCAGGCTGCGCGCGATTCCGACCCGCTGGTGCGGCGCGCTTTCGACATCGCGCAAAAGCTCGAAGGGCTGACCCGCCATGCCTCCACGCACGCCGCCGGCATTGTCATCGGTGACCGGCCGCTCACCGAGCTGGTGCCGCTCTACCGCGATCCGAAATCGCTCATGCCGGTGACGCAATTCAACATGAAATGGGTCGAACCGGCGGGATTGGTGAAGTTCGACTTTCTCGGCTTGACCACGCTCACCGCGCTCGATCTCGCCGTCAAGCTGGTCAAGCGCCGTGGCATTGACATCGATCTCAGCAATTTGCCGCTCGATGACGCCAAAGCCTATGAAATGCTGGCGCGCGGCGAGACGGTCGGCGTCTTCCAGGTGGAAAGCGCGGGCATGCGGCGGGCGCTGATCGACATGCGCCCGGACCGCTTCGAGGACATCATCGCGCTGGTCGCGCTCTATCGGCCGGGGCCGATGGCGAATATTCCGACTTATTGCCTGCGAAAGCACGGCATCGAATTACCCGATTTCATCCATCCGAAGCTCGAGCCGATTTTGCGCGAGACCTACGGCGTCATCATCTATCAAGAGCAGGTGATGCAGATCGCGCAGGTGCTCGCCGGCTACTCGCTCGCGCAGGCCGACCAGCTGCGCCGTGCTATGGGCAAGAAAATCCGCAAAGAGATGGAGGCGCAGCGCAAGGTTTTTGTCTCCGGCGCCGTCAAAGCGGGCGTCGAACCGGGACAGGCGGAGGCAATCTTCGAGTTGCTCGCCCGCTTCGCCGATTACGGGTTCAACAAAAGTCACGCCGCGGCCTATGCTCTCGTCGCCTACCAGACCGCCTACATGAAGGCGAATTACCCGGTCGAGTTCCTCGCCGCCTCGATGACGCTGGCTATGGGCAACACCGACAAGCTCGCCGAGTTCCGCGATGAAGCCGAACGGCTCGCCATTAAGCTCGAACCGCCGTCGATCAACCGCTCCGGTGTCGCATTCGACGTGGACGGCAACAGTATCCACTACGCACTCGCGGCATTAAGAGGCGTCGGCCGCCAAGCCGTCGAAACGATCGTCGCCGCGCGCGGCGACCGGCCCTTTGCCAGCCTCGGCGACTTTGCGCACCGCATCAATCCACGCGCCGTCAATAAGAGGGTGCTGGAGAGCCTGGTCGCCGCCGGCGCCTTCGACTCCATCGAATCGAACCGCGCGCGGGTGTTTGCCGCCATCGATGCGATACTTGCCACCGCGCAACGCACGCATGAAGACGCCGCTATTGGACAATCGGAATTGTTCGGCGGAGCGGCAGCGGTCGCGCCGATCGCCTTGCCTGCGATCGAACCCTGGCTGCCTGCTGATCGGCTGCAACGCGAATATGAGGCGGTCGGTTTCTTTCTCTCAGGTCATCCGCTCGACGAATACGCCGCCGCGCTTAAGCGCATGCGGGTGCAGCCCTGGTCGGAATTTACCCGCGCGGTGAAGGCGGGCGCCGGCGCCGGACGCGTGGCCGGCACCGTGGTCGCGCGCATCGAGCGTCGCACCAAGAACGGCAGCAAGATGGGTATCATCGGCTTATCCGATCCCAGCGGCCATTACGAGGCGGTGCTGTTTGCCGAAGGATTGGCGCAGTATCGCGATTTGCTCGAACCGGGCAGCGCGGTTCTGTTGTTCCTGACCGCCGAGGTGCAGGGCGATGAGGTGCGCGCCCGCATCCAGTCCGTCGAGCCGCTGGATCAGGCGGCGGCAAAAATGCAGAAGGGCCTGCGGGTTTTCCTGCGCGACGACACACCGATCGAGGGCGTGGCGCGGCGGCTCGAACCGATTAAGCTTGCTTCCGGGCGCAACGGCGAACCAGGCGACGGCGAAGTCAGCGTGGTGCTGATGCTCGGCAACGGCCACGAGGTCGAGGTCAAGCTGCCCGGCCGCTTCAAGGTGTCACCGCAGATCGCCGGCGCCATCAAGGCGGTGTCCGGCGTGGTGACGGTCGAGGCGCTATAACAGATGTTTCCGTTACCCTAAAGGCGCGAGCGCAGGAGCCTCAAAGGGCGACGGCCTGGGCCATCCAACCTTCGAGGGCCGCTTTCGCGGCGGCCTCAGGATGACGGGAAACCTGCATTATTGCGCCGGCCCCAGGCACCCTATATAAGCGCGGCAACTTCACACGCGGACCTTGGCCGTAAAACAGCCGTCCGGTGTCCGGCCCTTGGGCCTGACTCAGCGGTCCGCGGCGGATCAACCGGAGAATATATATGGCGCTGCCCGACTTCAGCATGCGCCAGCTTTTGGAAGCTGGCGTCCACTTTGGCCATCAGGCCCACCGCTGGAACCCGAAGATGGCGGAATACATCTTCGGCACCCGCAACAACATTCACATCATCGACCTGACGCAAACCGTGCCGATGTTGCATCGCGCCTTGCAGGCGATCAGCGATACGGTGGCGAACGGCGGGCGCGTATTGTTCGTCGGCACCAAGCGCCAGGCGCAGGAAGCGATTTCCGAAGCGGCCAAGCGGTCGGCGCAATACTATGTCAACTCGCGCTGGCTCGGCGGTACGCTGACTAATTGGAAGACCGTCTCCAACTCGATCAAGCGGCTGCGCGCGCTGGAGGAGATGCTCTCCTCCAATGAGGCGCAGGGCTATACCAAGAAGGAGCGGCTGACGCTGCAGCGCGAACGCGACAAGCTCGACCGTGCGCTCGGTGGTATCAAAGACATGGGCGGACTACCCGACCTCGTGTTCGTGATCGACACTAACAAGGAAGACATCGCGATCAAGGAAGCGCGCCGGCTCAACGTGCCGGTCGCCGCCGTCGTCGATACCAATTGCGACCCGGAAGGCATTACTTACGTCATACCCGGCAACGACGACGCGAGCCGCGCCATCTCCCTTTACTGCGACCTGGCCGCCAAAGCGGTGATCGACGGCATTTCCCGCGGCCAAGGCGAGCGTATCGACGTCGGCGCTCTTCCCGAGCCGTTAGTGGAGGAACTGCCGGTCGAGACCGAGAAGCTGGGCTTCCAGCCGCTGTCCGGCCCGCGCGGCGTCGCCGACGATCTCAAGAAGCTTCCCGGCGTATCGCCGGCCATCGAGAAGCAGCTCAATGATCTCGGCATCTTTCACATTTGGCAGATCGCCGAACTGTCTCCGGTTGCCGCGCACAATATCGGCGAGGAGGTCGGATTGCCCGGCCGCGTCGAAGGCTGGATCGCGCGAGCGAAGGAACAGATGGCGACCGAGGCTGAATAATCGCGTCGCGCCGGCCAAGCGCGGCGAGGAGCCGGTATCCATCGCCGCGAAGAATGATATCTCGATCTGAAGTGATTATTTCGCGTGTTGTGATTGTGGCTTCCGGGTCGCGCCGTTAGGCGCGGCCGGAGTGACGAGGCAGGGACAACGAAAATGACCAATGTCACCGCGAGCATGGTGAAGGAGCTCCGCGACAAGACCGGCGCCGGCATGATGGATTGCAAGGCGGCGCTCGGCGAGACCGGCGGCGATCTCGAGGCCGCGGTCGACTGGTTGCGTAAAAAGGGCCTGGCCAAGGCGGCGAAGAAAGCCGGACGGGTCGCTGCCGAGGGTTTAATCGGCGTGGCGCTTGGGGGGAACAAGGGCATTGTCGTCGAGGTGAATTCCGAGACTGATTTCGTCGCGCGCAACGATTTGTTTCAGGGGCTGGTGAAGATCATCGCCAATGTCGCCGTCGATGTCGGCGCCGACGTGGACAAAATCCTGGCCGCACGCGTCGGTGACCGCACCGTCGCCGACGCCATCAACGAGACCATCGCCAAGGTCGGTGAGAACATGACGTTGCGGCGGGCGGCCGGGATGTCCGTCGGCAAGGGCGTTGTCGGGAGCTATGTGCATAACTCGGTCGCCGACGGGCTCGGCCGCATCGGCGTAATCGTCGCGCTCGAATCCGCCGGCAATCCCGACGAACTCAAAGCCTTCGGCCGCATGGTGGCCATGCATGTGGCGTCGGCGAACCCGCAGGCGATCGATGCTTCAGGGCTTGCGGCGGCGACGATCGAGCGCGAGAGGAATGTGCTGGCGGAAAAGTTTAAAGCGCAAGGCAAGCCGGCTAATGTCATCGACAAGATTGTCGAGTCGGGGCTTAAAACCTTTTATAAGGAGGTTTGCCTGCTTGATCAGGGTTTCATCTTCGACGACAAAAAAAGTGTGGCGCAGGCGCTGAAGGAGAGCGAGGCTCGAGCCGGCGCGCCGATCAAGATCACCGGGTTCATTCGCTACGCGCTCGGCGAAGGAATCGATCGTCCCGGTGGAGATTTCGGCAGCGAGGTTGCAGCGCTGGCCGGCACGAACTAAAGCTTGACCCCGTCGGCCGCCAACGGCGGCCGCTAGGGGCGGAACGCGGCGATGGCGGCCTCGAACTACCGACGGGTAATCGTCAAGCTCTCCGGCGAGGCCCTGAGTGGGCCGGAAAAATTCGGCATTCACCAGCCGACCATCGATCTCTTCGCCGCCGATCTCGCTGCCGTCCATAAGTTGGGAATAGGGCTCGGCGTCGTGGTCGGCGGCGGCAATATCTTGCGCGGGGCGCAAATCTCCGAAAATGGCCTGTCGCGATCGACCGCGGATTCCATGGGGATGCTGGCAACCGTCATGAACGCGCTGGTTCTGGAGACCGCAATCGAGCGGGCCGGCGCGAGCGCGCGTACGATGTCGGCGCTCGCCATGCCGCAGGTCTGCGAGACTTATGAGCGGCAGCGGGCGCTGCGCCATTTGGAGGACCGCCGCGTCATTGTTTTTGCCGGCGGCACGGGCAATCCGTATTTCACCACCGACACGACGGCCGTGCTGCGCGCCGCCGAAATGGACTGCGATGCCGTGCTCAAGGCGACCGACGTCGACGGGGTCTATACGGCCGATCCCAAACACGATCCGAGGGCAAAACGATATGAGCGCCTCAGCCATCAGGAGGCGCTCGACCGGAACTTGAAAATCATGGACGCGACAGCCTTCGCGCTTGCCCGGGAGAACCGGATGCCTATCATTGTTTTCTCGATCAGAGATTCAGGTGCGATCGAGGCTGTCTTGCGCGGCAAAGGCCATTTCACCACTGTCGGCTGAAGAAATGGGTGCAAGAGCCACGGTTTGGGATAGGCGGAGGGCGCCATGGCAACCACAACGTTTGATATGAATGACCTCAAAAGGCGGATGCAGGGAGCGATCGCCGCGCTCAAACAGGAGCTTGCCGGCCTGCGCACCGGACGCGCCTCGGCGGGGTTGCTCGAACATATTCAGGTGGAGGCCTATGGCAGCCACATGCCGCTCAATCAGCTCGCCACGATCAGCGTACCGGAGCCACGCTTGCTCAGCGTTCAGGTTTGGGATCGCTCGGTGATCCATCCGATCGAAAAGGCGATTTCCGCGGCCAATCTCGGGTTGACCCCTTCGACCGAAGGGCAGGTGATCAAGCTGCGTGTGCCGGAGATGAATGAGGAGCGACGGCGTGAAATCGTCAAGGTCGCTCATAAATATTCGGAAACTGCGCGGGTGGCTGTTCGCCATGTGCGCCGCGACGGCCTTGATCTCCTTAAGAAGCTGGAGAAGGAGCACAAGATCAGCGAAGACGATCACAACCGGCAAGCCGCAGAAGTTCAGAAAGCGACCGACTCGACGATCGCCGAAGTGGACAAGCTTCTCGCCGGCAAAGAAAAGGAGATCATGACGGTTTGAACGACGCCGCCAGATACACAGAAAAGGCGCGCGCGCCGCTGCCCGAAGGAAGCGAAAGCTTTGATGTGCCACGTCACGTCGCCATCATTATGGATGGCAATGGGCGCTGGGCGGCGGATCGCGGCCTGCCGCGGGTCGAGGGTCACCGGCGCGGCGTTGAAGCGCTTCGCCGCACCGTGCGCGCCGCGATAGAGCTCGGCATTTCCGTGCTGACCATTTTTTCCTTCAGCTCGGAAAATTGGTCGCGCCCGCCTTCGGAAATCAGCGATCTGATGGCGCTGCTGCGCCGCTTCATCCGCAAGGACCTCGCCGAGCTGCACAAGAGCAACGTGCGCGTGCGCATCATCGGCGAACGCGAGGGGCTCGAACGCGACATCCGCCTGCTGCTGCAAGAGGCCGAAGATCTAACCAGCGGCAATGCCGGCCTGACGCTGGTCGTGGCCTTCAATTACGGCTCGCGCCAGGAAATCGCACGCGCCGCGCAGCGCATCGCCATCGAGGTCGCGTCGGGTCGCCTGTCGGCCGATGAGGTGACGCCGGAACGGCTTGGCAGCTGCTTGCACGCTCCCGATATCCCTGATCCCGACGTGATCATTCGCACCAGCGGCGAGCAGCGGCTGTCGAATTTCCTGTTGTGGCAGGCAGCCTATAGCGAACTTGTATTCGTGCCGATCAACTGGCCGGATTTCGACCGCGCCGCGTTAAAAGGTGCGATCGTGGAATACCGTCGCCGCGAGCGGCGCTTCGGTGGATTGATCGCCAAAACCGGATCGTGAAGATCGCTCGTGAGCCAGCCTGACCAGCGCGACGGCGGCGCCGGCGGGGGAGGCGGCTGGAGCGATTTGGGCCTCCGCGTCGCTTCGGCATCGGTTCTGGTGCCGGCCGCCCTGGCGATCACATATGCCGGCGGCTGGCTCTTCGTCGCTCTGTGTATGCTTGCCGCCGGCGGCATCCTTTGGGAGTGGACGGCTCTAGTTTCCTACCGAGCCGATCCGCGGATCCTTTCGCCGGGATGGGCGGCCTTGCTGATCGCGGCGGGACTGATCGGCCTGGACTATCCCTATGCCGCCTTCGGCATGCCCCTGCTCGGGGCGTTTTGCGGTGGTCTTGCCGTCCTAGCCCTGTCGCCCGGCGGAGGAAAGCCAAGCGAGGTGACTTGGGCCGCCGGCGGGATAATCTACGCGGGTGCCAGCTTGGTCGGTCCCGCGCTCCTGCGGAGAGATCCGGAATTAGGTCTCACGGCACTTTTATTTCTCTTCGCAACCGTCTGGACTACCGACATTTTCGCCTTCTTTTGCGGCCGGATATTAGGTGGGCCCGCCCTATGGCGACGGGTTAGCCCGCACAAGACTTGGTCGGGTGCGATAGGCGGGCTTGCCGGGGGGGTTGCCGGCGGCGTCATGGTCGCCTATGCGAACGGGTTCGCCAAGCTGGGGACAATTGGGGCCATGGCGTTGTTGCTTTCAGTCCTGGCGCAGGCCGGCGATCTGTTCGAATCTGCAGTGAAGCGGAATTTCGGGGCGAAGGACGCGGGCCGGCTCATTCCCGGCCATGGCGGCTTGATGGACCGCCTCGACGGTTTCCTGGTCGCCGCTCTTGCTGCACTCCTTATCGGCATTCTGCGCCAGGGAGCGGGTTCGCCGGCCCGGGGCCTGCTGGTATGGTGAGCAAATGAAGCAGAAGCAGCCGCTCGCGCGCGTAGAGCTTGCACCCGTGCCGCGTACGGTGACGCTGCTTGGCGCCACCGGCTCGATAGGGTCGAGCACGATCGATCTCCTTCGCCAGGAAGCCGGCCGCTACCGCGTCGAAGCGGTGACCGCGCAGCGCAACGCGGTAGCGCTGGCGCAGCTTGCGCGTGAACTTGGTGCGCGCTTCGCCGCGGTCGGCGACGCCGACGCCTACAGCCAACTCAAAGCCGAACTCTCCGGATCAGGCGTCGAAGCGGCGGCCGGTCCCGCCGCAATCGTCGAAGCGGCACAGCGGCCGGCTGATTGGGTGATGGCCGCGATCACCGGCGCAGCGAGCCTCAGGCCCACGCTTGCAGCGGCCGAACGCGGCGCCACGGTTGCCCTCGCCAACAAGGAGTGCCTGGTCTGCGCCGGCGCACTGTTTATGCGACAAGCGGCGGCCGCTGGCGCCCGGATCTTGCCGGTCGACTCCGAGCACAATGCTATTTTCCAGGCATTGAGCGCGGGCCGTCGCGAGGATGTGCGGCGCATTGTGTTGACCGCCTCTGGCGGTCCATTCCGCACTTGGTCGCTCGATGCGATCCGCAAAGTGACGGTCGAGCAGGCGCTCAAGCATCCGACCTGGTCGATGGGACCGAAAGTAACAATCGATTCGGCGACATTAATGAACAAGGGTCTCGAACTCATCGAGGCTCATCATTTATTCGCCTTGGCCATAGATGCGCTCGACGTGGTGGTGCACCCGCAATCCGTTATCCACGGCCTAGTCGAATTTCGCGACGGCTCCGTGGTGGCGCAGCTCGGATCGCCGGACATGCGCATCCCGATAGCCCATTGCCTGGCTTGGCCGGCCCGCATGGGTACGCCGGCAGCGCGCCTTGATCTGGCGCGTCTTGCCACATTGACCTTTGAAGAGCCCGATCCGATACGCTTTCCGGCACTGGCACTGGCGCGTCGCGCGCTCGCCGCCGGCGGCGCAGCGCCGACGATCCTCAACGCCGCCAATGAAATCGCGGTACGGGAATTCATCGATCGACGCGTCGGGTTCAGCGGTATTCCGGCCCTTGTCGAGGCGACGCTCAACGCCGCAGAACGCACTGGCGCAATGGCCGAACCGCAATCCGTCGAGGAGGCGCTTGCCATTGACCATAACGCAAGAAGGTTGGCGGCCGACCTCTTGCCCGAAATTGCCGCAATGGCATCATAATCGGTCGCGGGCCGCGGGACATCGGGGACGGGGTAGGCAACACCATGGGGTCGTATCTTTTATCGCACCTGCACATGCTCGGCGGCGGCCTTGTGGGCTATCTCATTCCCTTTTTGTTCGTGCTCAGCCTTGTCGTGTTCTTTCACGAACTCGGCCATTTTCTGGTCGCGCGTTGGTCCGGCGTTCGCGTCCTGGTTTTTTCCATCGGCTTCGGCCCGGAAATCGTCGGCTTCAATGATCGCCACGGAACACGCTGGAAAATCTCCGCTATCCCGCTGGGCGGTTTTGTGAAGTTTTTCGGCGACGAAAATGCCGCCAGCGTTGCGAGCCCGTCTCGCGCGGAGAGCATGAGCGCGGATGAGCGCACAAAGAGCTTCATGTTTCAGCCGGTGCTGAAGCGCGGAGCTATTGTCATTGCTGGACCGCTGGCAAATTTTGTCCTGGCCATCGTGATCTTTGCCGCGGTGTTCATGATCTACGGCAAACAGACGATGAGTGCGCGCGTGGACGGCGTGCAGCCCGGCAGCGCTGCGGCGGTGGCCGGATTCGAGCCGGGCGATCTGGTGGTGGCAATCGATGGACGCCCGATCGAAGACTTTGCAGAGATGCAGCGCGTCGTCAGTGCCAGCGCCGGCGAAGCTCTCGATATCACCGTGGATCGCGGCGGCGCGCAGCACGTTCTGCGGGCAACACCGGCGCTGAGAGAGGTCAAGGACAACTTCGGCAACACGCAGCGTATCGGAATTCTCGGCATCAGCCGATCGATGGTACCCGAGGATTTAAAATTGCAGCCCATGGCCCCCACCCAGGCCGTCTGGCCGAGCCTCAAGGAGACCTGGTCGGTCATCGATCGGACGCTCCGTTACATCGGAGGCGTGATCGCTGGTCGTGAAGCCGCCAACCAGCTGGGCGGACCGATACGCATTGCTCAGATGTCGGGCCAGGTAGCTAGCTTCGGCTTTGTCCCGCTCATTCAATTGGCCGCGGTTCTATCGGTATCGATAGGGTTGTTGAATCTCTTTCCCATCCCGTTGCTCGATGGCGGTCACCTTTTGTTCTATCTTATTGAGGGCGTTCGCGGCCGGCCGTTGTCGGAAAAGGCCCAGGAAGTGGGCTTTCGTATCGGCCTCGCGATCGTCTTGATGTTGATGATATTTGCAACTTTCAATGACATCATTCATCTGACAACGTCGTAAAACTCGACACTTAAGCGGCCTCAGGTCAGACAGAAATCGCGCAAAGTGAGGATTCGTCACGGAATTGAACGTAAGCTGAGGGAGACTGCGACTAACCCGCCACTGGGGGCGGCCACGGGGGTATAAGGGCGCTTTGCGCATGAACATTGGTGTGCGGGTAAAGCGAGGGCTGGTCGTGGCCGGCTTGCTCCTCGGCGTAGTGTTGATTGGCGGTGCGTCCGATGCGGTGCTAGCGCAAACCGCGGAAAGCGGCGCTGCTGTCACCTCTATCGTTATCGAGGGCAACCGCCGCGTCGAAGCCGACACTATTCGCTCGTACTTCAAGGTTGCTCCCGGCGAACATCTCGATGCGGCCAAAATCGATTCAGCCCTAAAGGCGCTTTACGCCTCGGGACTCTTCCAGGATATCCGGATTGCCCAATCCGGCGGCCGTCTCACCGTCACCGTCGTCGAAGCACCGGTCATCGACCGTCTGGCTTTCGAAGGCAACAACAAGATCAAGGACGAGCAGCTGCAGGAGGAAATCCAGTCCAAGGCGCGGGGAACCCTGTCGCGCGCGACCGTCCAGGCAGACGTGCAGCGCATTATTGAAGTCTATCATCGCAACGGGCGCTTCGACGTCCAGGTCGTGCCTAAGATCATCGAACGACCGAACAATCGCGTCGACCTGATTTTCGAAATCAAGGAAGGGGAGAAGACCGGCGTCAAGGCCATTAATTTCGTCGGCAACCAGGCTTACTCCTCCAGTCGATTGAAGGACGTGATCAAAACTTCTACGTCAAATTTTTTGAGTTTTCTGCAAACCACGGACGTCTACGATCCGGATCGCATCGAGGCCGACCGTGATTTGATTCGGCGCTTTTACCTGAGCCACGGCTACGCCGACGTGCAAGTGGTTTCCGCCATCGGCGAATATGATCCCGCCCAAAAGGGCTTTATTATAACTTTCACCATTGAGGAGGGGCCGCGCTACCATTTCGGCACGGTCGACATTCAGTCCAACATCCGAGCCGTCGATCCGACGACCCTAAAATCCATCCTGCGGATGCGATCGGGTGAAACCTACAACGGCGATTCTATCGAAAAAACCGTCGAAGACTTGACCGTCGAGATCACCAAACACGGCTATCCCTTCGCCACCGTGCGGCCGCGGGGCGATCGCAATCCGCAGAACCGCACCATCAGCGTTGTTTTTGTCGTGGATGAAGGTGTACGTGCCTATATCGAACGCATCAACATCCGCGGCAATACCCGCACCCGCGACTATGTGATCCGGCGGGAGTTCGATATTTCCGAAGGCGACCCCTATAACCGCGCCTTGATCGATCGTGCCGAGAGGCGCATTAAGAATCTGAACTTCTTCAAGAATGTGAAGATCACGAACGAGCCCGGTTCAGCGCCCGACCGGGTCGTGATCAATGTCGACGTCGAGGAACAATCGACCGGCGACTTTTCCGTCATGGGCGGCTATTCGACCGCCGAAGGGTTCATGGCTCAAGTGTCGATTTCCGAGCGCAATCTGCTCGGGACCGGCCGCTTCGCCAGGGCCTCATTCACTTACGGCCAATATATACGCGGCGCCGAGCTTAGTTTCGTCGAACCCTATTTTGTCGACGAGCGCATGTCATTCGGCATCGATTTGTTTGCACGCGAGACCATCGCGAGTCCGTACATTTCTTATGGGACCGATAATTTGGGCACCACTCTGAAATTCGGCATCCCGCTGCGCGAGGACCTAAGTCTGCAATTGCGCTATTCGATATATTGGCAGGAGATTACGCTGTCGGGAGAACTGAACGATTGCAACAACGTAAACCCGAACTTCTCAACCACTTTCCCAACGGTAAATGCCATCAATGCCGCCACGGCGGCGGGTGCCCCCGTCCTTGCCGCGGCCTATCCGGGTTATGCCGGCGCCCTCGCCAGCGGCGTGCAGTCCAATTGTCTCTACAGCACTGCCGGGGAAGGCTCGCCGATTTACGAGGCTTCGCTGCCCGTGCGCTACGAACTGGCGCAAGGCGGCTACCTCACTTCGATGGCCGGCTACGGCTTGACCTACAACACACTGGACAACAACAAGCATCCGACCAACGGTCTGCTCGTGAATTTCGGTCAAGACTTTGCGGGTCTCGGCGGCAACGCGTATTTCATTCGCTCGGCCGTCGACGTCCGCAGCTATTACGAGATCGTCTCTGACCTGGTCAGCCTTCTCCATTTGCAGGGCGGAGACATTCTCGGCCTAACCAACTGCGACCCGAGCATTTGTGCCGATGGTAACGGCTACGTGCGCATGCTCGACGACTTCAAGATGGGCCCCAATCTCGTGCGCGGATTTCAGCCCGCGGGTATCGGACCGCGCGACATTACCTCGGCCACCGCCAACGACGCGCTCGGCGGCACCAAGTATTGGGGCGCCAGCCTGGAGTTCCAATATCCGTTTTTCTTCCTTCCCAAGGATGCGGGCATGCGGGGTGCCGTATTTATCGATTCCGGTGCGGAGTGGGGGTACAAAGCCGAGACTGCATGGCCGGCGAATGGCGAAGTCAATGGCATAATCACCACGTCCACCAAGACAAGTTTCTTTTGCAGCAACTGCGCAATGCAATACGCCGACTCTGCCGCTCCGCGCGTTTCCGTCGGCGCCAGTCTAATCTGGGACTCCCCGTTCGGTCCGCTGCGCTTCGATTTCGCTTATCCCATCCTAAAACAGCCGTACGACCGTACTCAGTGGTTCCAATTTGGTGGCGGAGCGCGATTCTGATCGCGCCTTGTGACCTGCGTGGAGACCGCGCGGTATGCCGGAATTCTTTCCAGTCCATCGTGAGCTGACAATCGCGGAGATCGTCACACTGACAGGCGGCAAGCCGCTGCCAGGCGCACCTCTCGATCGGCGCATCGGCGACGTCGCACCGCTCGACACGGCGGGACCAAACGATATTGCTTTCTTCGATAATGTGAAACATCTCGACGAGCTAGCCGGCACTCGCGCCGGCGCATGTTTGTTGGCGTCGCGTTTCGCGTCGGTTGCACCCGGTCGGCTGGTCGTGGTGGTCACGGAAGAGCCATACCGCGCCTTTGTCAGCGTGGCGCGGGCTCTGTTTCCCGAGGCGTTGCGGCCATCCTCTCTGTTCGGTGCCAGCGGGCGCGCGGACGGCGCGCAAGTGCATCCTGCGGCCCGGATAGAGGCGGGGGTTACCGTCGATCCCCTCGCGGTCATCGGAGCCGACGCGGAGATCGGGGCCGGCACGCTGATCGCGGCCGGGGCGGTAATCGGGCCATGCGTCGCCATCGGGCGCAACTGCGCAATCGGCTCAGGGGTAACGGTGCAGCACGCGATCATTGGCGACCGCGTGATCGTCCATCCCGGCGCGCGCATCGGCCAAGATGGTTTCGGTTATCTTCCCTCGCCGCGCGGCCATCAAAAGATTCCCCAGATTCGCCGCGTCATCATTCAGGACGATGTGGAGATTGGCGCCAATTCCACGATCGATCGCGGTTCGACGCGGGACACCATTATTGGGGAGGGCAGCAAGATCGACAATCTCGTGCAGATTGCGCACAACGTTGTTATTGGCAGGCACTGTCTGATCGCTTCGCAGACCGGCATTTCCGGCAGCGTCAAAGTGGGAGACTTCGTCATGATGGGCGGTCAGGTCGGCCTCGCCGATCATATAAGCATCGGTGCCGGCGCGATGCTCGGCGCCAAGAGCGGCTTTATGTCGGATGTGCCGGCGCGGGGCCGGTGGATCGGTTATCCGGCGCGACCGGCGCGCCAATGGTGGAAAATGGTCGCGGCGCTGCGCCGCCTGGCGCGCGGCAGCGAGGATGGCGGAAAGGAAGACAGATGAAAGGCGAAACGCTTGGTGCAGCCGACATCGGCGAGATCCTGCGGTTATTGCCGCACCGCTACCCGTTTCTCATGATAGACCGCGTCACCGACATACGCGGTGACGATCACGGCGTCGGCATCAAGAACGTCACTATCAACGAGCCGCAATTTCTCGGGCATTTTCCGGAGAATCCGGTCATGCCCGGAGTGCTATTGATCGAGGGCATGGCGCAGACAGCCGGCGTCTTGTGCCTGCGACTGATGGAACCGCATGAGCTCAAGCGTAAGGTGTTCTTCCTGACAATCGACAAGGCCAAATTCCGCAAGCCCGCCGTCCCAGGTGACACGCTCGAATATCATGTCGACAAGATCGCGCACCGCCGCAACATGTGGTGGTACCGTGCCGAGGCTAAGGTCGGCGAAACGCTGATCGCGGAAGCCGAACTCGGCGCGGTCATCACCGAGGGCTAGATGGCGATCGATCCGACCGCGCGCGTCAGCGACGGGGCACGTATTGGCGCCGATGTCGTTATCGGGCCTTATTGCCTGGTCGGTCCGCAGGTCGAACTGAATAGCGGCGTACGTCTCATCGCCAACGTCAACGTCACCGGCGTAACGAGCATCGGCGAAGGGACCGTCGTATATCCGTTCGCGTCGCTCGGCACGCCGCCACAATCGGTTCATTATCGCGGCGGACCCACCCGGCTTGTCATCGGCGCCGGTTGCGAGCTGCGCGAAGGCGTAACCATGAATACAGGGACCGAAAATGGCGGCGGGCTTACCCGGGTCGGCGAGCGCTGCATGTTCATGGTCGGCGCGCATGTCGGGCATGATTGCATAGTCGGGAATGACGTAACGCTTGCCAACAACGCCATGCTCGGCGGCCATGTCTCGGTCGGCGATTACACGTTCCTCGGCGGTCACGTCGCCATTCATCAATTCGTGCGCATCGGCGAGGGCGCTATGATGGCGGGCATGTCGGCCGCCCGTGACGACATTATCCCGTTCGGATTTGCGCTCGGGCAAACCGGTGCGCTCGTGGGACTCAACACCGTGGGGTTGCGACGGCGCGGCGCAACCCGAGCCGAACTGCACCGGCTGCGGCAGGCCTATCGCAGCCTGTTTTTTGTAGAGGGACGCCTTGCGGAACGCGTCGATGCGGTGGCGCAGGATTTTGCCGGCGATCCG
>Ga0187782_10000526_pt1 | contig 26083 bp, 21 predicted proteins | sample 0715_SJ02_MP15_2_FD_132454 | JGI IMG/M metagenome (GOLD analysis project Ga0187782, IMG submission 132454) | Tropical peat soil microbial communities from peatlands in Department of Meta, Colombia - 0715_SJ02_MP15_20_MG | ecosystem: Environmental > Terrestrial > Soil > Wetlands > Peat | place... | reverse complement strand
GCGGGGCAGCGGAAACGCCATGGTCTCCGTCGCCGTCGTCAGGGTCTCAACCTTGATGTCAAAGCGCTCGGCGAGGGCGTCGAGAATCTGCTCGACGAGAATTTCTGGCGCGGAAGCGCCGGCGGTGATCGCAAGCGAGCTTAAGCCCTCGAGCCGCCGCCAGTCGATCTCCTCCGCGCTCGCCACGAGAAGCGCCGTTCGGCAGCCCTCGCGCTCAGCGACCTCGCGCAGGCGCTGGGAATTCGAGGAATTGGCGGCGCCGACGACGATCGTCGCGTCGACCTCGCGCGCCGCGCGTTTGACCGCCTCCTGACGATTGGTCGTCGCGTAGCAGATGTCCTCGACCGGCGGCGCCTGCACTTTCGGATAGCGCGCCTTCAACGCCTCGACGATCTCGCGCGTGTCGTCGACGGAGAGCGTCGTCTGCGTGACATAGGCAAGCGGCTCGTTTGCGGCGAAGGCGAGCCTCTCGACCTCGCCGATCGAAGAGACGAGGGTCACCGCGCCCTCAGGCAATTGCCCCATCGTGCCGATGACTTCCGGGTGCCCCGGATGGCCGATGAGCACGATCCTGCGCCCGCGCTTGAAATGCGCCTGCGCCTCGCGATGCACTTTGGTGACGAGCGGACAAGTCGCGTCGATGGTGAAGAGATTGCGCCGGCGCGCCTCCTCCGGAACCGATTTGGCGACGCCGTGCGCCGAGAACACGACGGGTGCAGAACCCGCCGGCGCTTCGGCGAGTTCGCGGATGAAGACGACGCCCTTGGCCTTCAGCGAGTCGACGACATGCTTGTTGTGGACGATCTCGTGGCGCACGTAGACGGGCGGCCCAAAGCGCTTCAGCGCCGTCTCGACGACGTCGATCGCCCGGACGACGCCGGCGCAGAAGCCGCGTGGCGCGCAAAGGAGGATTTTTAGCGGCGGCTTCATGGGCGGGCTTCTGCGAACGGGTTCGCCCGGTTGTCAAGAGAAGCCGCGCCGCGTTATGCCGCGCTCGTGGACGAAGCCCCGACCCCGCCATGCCGGCCTGAGGGCGCCGGCTCAGAGGAGACGCCGCCTTGCTTCAGCGAGGCGTTTCGCGCCGACTTCGAGAGATTGCTGCGCTGGCGGCGCGACGTCAGGCGATTTCGCGCGGAGAGGGTCGACGAGGGCGTGCTCAAGCGCTTGCTTGGCCTCGCTGCGCTCGCGCCGTCGGTCGGCTTGAGCGAGCCCTGGCGCTTCGTATGGGTCGACGATCCCGCGCGGCGCGCCCGCATTCGCGCCAATTTCGAGGCCTGCAACAGGGCGGCGCTCGCCGAATATGCGCCCGAGCGCGCGGCGCGCTATGCGAGGCTGAAACTCGCGGGCCTTGCCGAGGCGCCGCATCACCTGGCGCTGTTTGTCGAATTAGAACCCGAGCAGGGACACGGGCTCGGCCGCCGCACCATGCCGGAAACCGCGCCTTATTCGGCGGTGATGGCGCTGCACACGTTGTGGCTGGCGGCGCGCAGCTTCGGCGTCGGCGTCGGCTGGGTGTCGATCCTCGATCCGAGCGAGGTCGCCGCCGCCCTCGACGTGCCTCTCGCCTGGCGCTTTATCGGCTATTTCTGCATCGGCTATCCGTCGGGCGAGCACGAGAGCCCGGAGCTCGAGCGGGAGGGCTGGGAGCGGCGAAGGCCAAAGGCGGCCGAGGCGCTAAGGCGCTAGGCGTCGGCGACCTCTATTAAGAAGGCCGCTATTAAGAAGGCCGGGGGGCAAGCTGGCCGCATCGGCTCAAGAACTCGTCCTCGGCCGCATAGTCGAATTGATCGTGGACGTAGCTCGCCAGGACCGGAAAGCGCTCCCGCCAGTCCGCCGGATTCTGTTTGACGAGCCATCGGCACGTCTCGCCGACCGCCTCGGCGTAGCTCGCGACGGCCTGATAGCCGAACGCCGCCGCAGCGCGAAGATCGAGCGTGAAGGGCAGAGGCGTCGACCAGGGCGTGAAGCCGACGCGCGGCGGCAAGTCGTCGGCCACGCCTCCGATTGGGCAGAACTTGCCCGAATAGCCGACATGGCCGCCGATCGCTGCGCCGATCTCGGCGACAGTGGGCGCATGTGGGTCGGCGGCGTTGAGAATGCGCGTGCCCGGATTGTCGAGCGCGGCGCGCGTCAGCGCCGCGATGTTTAGGGTCGCCGACGTATGAAAAAGGCTCTTGCCGAGATACGCGAGCGGAATGATGGGCCGTTGGTCGAGCATGCGCTTGACGAACCGCCACTCGCGCGGATGCAGCGAATAGGGTCCATGCACCGCGCAGGGCCTCAAGATCGCAACCGGCCGTTTCGCGCGCTCGTTGAGGCGGCGCTCCATCGCGACCTTGCGGGTGGAATAGGTTTCCGGCCCTGGCGCGACGGTCGGCTCCGTCTCAGCGATCGGACCGGGAAACACCGGAAACCCGTGACGCGCAGCCTCGTCGAGCGTGCGGCCGTCCGTATCGCGATAGACGCTGGCCGACGAGATCACGACGAACGCGCCGACGGCGCCTTCGATTTCGAGCAGCTGGTCCGCATGATCCGACGTATAGGCGATCGTGTCGACGACGGCGTCGGCGCCGCCCGCCAGCGCTTTCGAAAGCGCGCCCTTCTCCTCACGGTCGAGACGAACGGCCTCAACTGCATCGGCCGCAGGCCCGACGAAGCCTTCTCGCAGGCCACGGCTCGACGCCGTGACGCGCCAACCATGCGCGGCAAGGTCCGCCGCGACCGCTCTGCCGATCGGGCCCGTTCCGCCGATGATGAAGGCGCGTCGCGGCACGATCAGACCAGGCTCCTCATCGCCTCCCCGTCACGCTTTCCTAACGCCAAGCTGAAGTTCTCCGCCCACGCGCCTTGACGGCGCAGACCTGCTTGACTAGTTTCTACGCTGCTGAAGGATTTTAGGACAACGATGACCATCCTTATCGTAAGTTGCGCGCCAGGGAGCCGCCGACCTTAGTCGGCGCGGCCGCTCTGGCGCGTGTGCAAGGCCCCTTCGAGGGCCTTTTTTGTTGCCTGAACGCTTGAGTCGAGAAAACGGAGAAACGGAAATGTCGCGGCAATTGACCGGCGCGGAAATGGTGGTCGAGGCCCTGAAGGACCAGGGCGTCGAATTCGTTTTCGGCTATCCCGGCGGCGCGGTCCTTCCGATCTACGACGCCATCTTCAACCAGAACAAGCTTCGCCACATTCTGGTCCGCCACGAGCAGGGCGCGGCCCACGCGGCCGAGGGTTATGCGCGCTCAACCGGCAAGGTCGGCGTGCTGCTCGTCACCTCCGGCCCCGGGGCGACCAACGCCATCACCGGCTTGACCGACGCATTGATGGATTCGGTCCCGCTCGTCTGCATCACCGGCCAGGTGCCGACCCACCTGATCGGCTCCGACGCATTCCAGGAATGCGACACGACCGGCATCACCCGCAATTGCACCAAGCACAATTACCTCGTCAGGCGCATCGAGGACCTGCCCCGCATCCTCCATGAAGCCTTCTATGTGGCCTCGAAGGGCCGCCCTGGTCCGGTCGTCATCGACATTCCCAAAGACGTGCAGTTCGCGATCGGCGACTACCGGTTCGAACGGGACATTCAGCACAAAACCTACCGGCCGCAATTGAAGGGCGACCTTGAGCGCATCAAGCGGGCGCTCGACGTGATGGCCAGCGCCAAGCGTCCGGTCTTCTATACCGGCGGCGGCGTCATCAATTCAGGACCCGAAGCCTCGGCGCTGCTGCGCGAAATCGTGCGCCAGACCGGCTTTCCGATCACCTCGACCCTGATGGGGCTCGGCGCCTATCCGGCCTCCGACAAGCAATGGATCGGCATGCTTGGCATGCACGGCTCGTTCGAGGCCAATAACGCCATGCACGACTGCGATCTGATGATCTGCGTCGGCGCGCGCTTCGATGACCGCATCACCGGCCGCCTCGACGCCTTCTCGCCGGGAAGCAAGAAGGTCCACATCGACATCGATCCCTCCTCCATCAACAAGAACGTCAAGGTCGACCTCGGGATCGTCGGCGATTGCGCGCATGTGCTCGAGGACATGGTGAGACTATGGCGCGCCAGCGGAGCGAGGCCGCAGACGGAGGCGTTGGCGTCCTGGTGGAAGCAGATCGACAAGTGGCGGGCGCGGCAGTCCTTCGGCTTCCGCAACTCGAAGGAGGTCATCAAGCCCCAGCATGCCGTCAGGCGCCTCTATGAGCGGGTGAAGACCCGCGACGTCTACGTCACGACCGAAGTCGGCCAGCACCAGATGTGGGCGGCGCAGCACTTTCATTTCGAGGAGCCGAACCGCTGGATGACCTCGGGCGGGCTCGGCACGATGGGCTACGGCCTGCCCGCCGCCATCGGCGCACAGATCGCCCATCCGAAGTCGCTCGTCATCGACATCGCCGGCGAGGCCTCGATTCTGATGAACATGCAGGAAATGTCGACGGCGGCCCAGTACCGGCTGCCCGTCAAGGTGTTCATCTTGAACAACCAGTACATGGGCATGGTGCGCCAATGGCAGGAGCTGTTGCACGGCGGACGCTATTCGGAGAGCTACACGGATTCGTTGCCCGATTTCGTCAAGCTCGCCGAAGCCTACGGCGCGCATGGGATTCGCTGCGCCGATCCCGCCAATCTCGACGACGCGATCAACGAAATGATCGAAACGCCGCGGGCGGTGATCTTCGACTGCGTCGTCGACCAGACGGAGAATTGTTTCCCGATGATCCCGTCGGGCAAGGCGCATAATGAGATGATCATGCCTGAGCTCTCCGACGACGCGGGCGTCGAGCTCGGCTCGATCATCGACGAAAAGGGCAAGATGCTGGTTTGAGAGCGGACGAGAGGCCGGCGATGTTTTCCCTTCAAGCGCTTGAAGACGCCCATGACGTGGTGCGGCAGGCGATGCGCCCGACCGCTTCCATCGCCTGGCCGCTGCTCGCCCGCCGGCTCGGCGCGGAAGTCGTCGTCAAGCACGAGAACCACACGCCGATCGGCGCATTCAAGGTGCGCGGCGGGCTCGTCTATGTCGACAAGCTTCGCCGCCAAGGCCGCGGCGCGCGCGGGCTGATCTCGGCGACGCGCGGCAATCACGGCCAGAGTCTCGCCTTCGCCGGCCGCCGATATGGCGTCCCCGTGACGATCCTGGTCCCCCGCGGCAATTCGGTCGAGAAGAACGCGGCGATGCGCGCCTTCGGCGCCGAGCTCGTCGAGTTCGGCGAGGATTTTCAGGCGGCGCGCGAGGAGGCGGAGCGGCTCGGCGCGACGCGCGGGCTTGAGATGGTTCCCTCCTTCCACCGTGAGCTGGCGCTCGGCGTCGCCACCTACGCGCTCGAGCTCTTCAAAGACCACGCCGATCTCGACGTGCTTTACGTGCCGATCGGCCAGGGCTCGGGCATCTGCGGCTGCATCGGAGCGCGCGACGCGCTCGGCTTGAAGACGGAAATCGTCGGCGTGCAGTCGACGGAAGCGCCGGCCTATGCGCTCTCGTTCGCGGCGGGGCGCAAGATTACGACGCCAAGCGCCGCCACGCTCGCCGACGGCATGGCGACGCGCGTGCCGGACGACGAGGCGTTGGAGACGATTTTGAAAGGCGCCCAGCGCATCGTGCAGGTGACCGACGACGAGATCGCCGCAAGCGTCCGGGCCTATTGGACGGACACGCACAATCTCGCTGAGGGTGCGGGCGCCGCGCCGCTCGCCGCAGCTCTTCACGAGCGCGCGCGTCTGAAGGGCAAGCGCGTCGGGCTCGTCTTAAGCGGCGGCAACATCGACTTCGATCTCTTCCAAAGCTGGGTCGTTGGCCCCATGCGGGCCGCGGCCGAATGACAACGCCGCGTCGAACCAAAGGATTTTCGTCTTGAACGCGAACGCCGCCATACCATCTTCGCCGCCCTCGCCCTATTCCTCGGCGATCGGCAAGTCGAACCCGGAGCGGCACACGCTCTCCGTGCTCGTCGACAACGAGCCCGGCGTTCTCGCGCGGGTCATCGGGCTCTTTTCGGCGCGCGGCTTCAACATCGAGAGCCTGACCGTCGCCGAGGTCGCGCACGAGACGCATCTCTCGCGCATCACGATCGTCACGTCGGGCACGCCGGAGGTGATCGATCAGATCCGCCACCAGCTTGAGCGCCTCGTGCCGGTGCACCGCGTCACCGACTTGACCTTACGCGGACGCTCGATCGAGCGCGAGCTCGCCATGGTCAAGGTGCGCGGCAAGGGCGAGAACCGCGTCGAGTGCATGCGGCTCGCCGAGGCTTTTCGAGCCAAGGTGATCGACGCGACGATCGAGAGCTTTGTCTTTGAGATCACCGGCGCGCCAACGAAAATCGACGATTTCGTCGAGCTCATGCGCCCGATCGGCCTCGTGGAGGTGTCGCGCACTGGAATCGCCGCCATCGGGCGGGGGCCCGAGCCGATTTGAGGCGCGCCTACCATAATTCTTTAACGAGGCTCGCGTCTTTAGGAGACGGTCGCCATTCGGAAAGCCTGACCTGAAAGTCTTTCGTTCAATGCCCAACTGGTCCGAGACTCACACCTACCTCGACGGCGAATGGCTTGAGGGCAACGCGCCGTTCATTGGCGCCAGGACCCACGCCTTCTGGCTCGGCTCCTCGGTCTTCGACGGCGCGCGGGCCTTCGAGGGCGTCGCGCCCGACCTTGACCTGCATTGCGCGCGGCTCAACCGGTCGGCGAAGACGATCTGGCTCAAGCCCATCAAGACCGTCGACGAAATCCTGTCGCTCGCTTGGGACGGCGTCAAGAAATTCGCCCCCGGCGCCGAGCTCTATATCCGGCCGATGTATTGGGCGGAGCAGGGCGGCGTCGGCTCGGTGCCGCCGGACCCGGATTCGACCCGCTTCTGCCTCTCCGTTTACGTCGCGCCGCTGCCGAAGCCGACCGGCATATCGATCACCCGCGGGCGCTTTTACAAGCCTCTCTCGATGACGATGCCGGTCGAGGCCAAGGCCGGCTGCCTCTACCCGAACAATGCCCGCGCCGTGCTCGAGGCGCGCACCCGCGGCTTCGACAATTGCCTCATCGCCGACATGCTCGGCAACGTCGCGGAGCTCGCGACCGCCAACGTCTTCATGGCCCGCGACGGCGTCGTCATGACGCCGGCGGCGAACGGCTCGTTTTTGAACGGCGTCACCCGCCAACGGGTCCTGAAACTCTTCGCCGCCGATGGGGTCCACGCGCGCGAGACGACGCTGAGCTTCGAGGATTTCGACGAGGCCGACGAAATCTTCGTCGTCGGTAATTTCGGCAAGGTTACGCCGGTGACCCGCATCGAGGATCGCCCGTTGCAGCCGGGGCCTTTCTATCGAAGGGCCCGCCAGCTCTACTGGGACTTTGCGCACAGCGCGAAATAGCGCGCTCTTCGCGCAGAGCAACCCGCGTTTGCCTTGGGACCCGTCATTGCCAGGACCCCGAGCGTGAGCGAGGGGGACGAAGCAATCGATGCCGCAGACGGGCCTTGGCCAACATGGATTGCTCTAACTCGCCTCACGGAACTGCTCGGCGGTGGCCAGGTCGACCGACACGATCTGGCTGACCCCCTGCTCGGCCATCGTGACGCCGAACAGGCGGTCCATCCGCGCCATGGTGATCGGGTTGTGGGTGATCGTCACGTAGCGCGTGTCGGCGCGCTTGCACATCTCGTCCAAGAGATCGCAGAAGCGCTCGACGTTGTAATCGTCGAGCGGCGCGTCGACTTCGTCGAGCACGCAGATTGGCGAGGGATTGGTCAAGAACACCGCGAAGATCAGCGACATCGCGGTCAGCGCCTGCTCGCCGCCCGAGAGCAGGGTCAATGTCTGCGGCTTTTTGCCGGGCGGCTTTGCGAGAATCTCAAGTCCCGCCTCGAGCGGATCGTCGGATTCGATCAGCTGCAGCTCGGCCGCGCCGCCGGGAAACAGCGTGCCGAAGAGCTCCTTAAAGTGCGCGTTGACCACGTCGAAGGCCAAGAGCAGTCTCTCGCGTCCTTCCTGGTTTAAGGAGCCGATCGCGCCGCGCAGCCGCTTGATCGCCTCGCTCAGATCCTCCTTCTCGGCGGCGAGCTTGTCGCGGGTCGCTTCGACCTCGATAAGCTCGTCGTCCGCGCGCAGGTTGACGGCGCCGAGCCGCTCGCGCTCCTGTTTCAGGTGCTCGAGCTTGCGGTCGACGACGCTGCGCTCGGGCAGCTTTTCGTCGAGATCGACTTGCGCGAGCGTTCCGAGTTCGTGCGGCGCGGCGTCGAGATCGGCGCGGATTGCGGCAAGCAAAGTCTCCTGCCGCTCCCGCGCGCCCTCGAGCCGCTGCTCCGAGGCGGCGCGGGCCTCGCGCGCCTCGGCCAGCGCATCGAGCATCGCCCGCGCCGCGCGGTCGGCCTCGCTCAGCGCGGTTTCGGCGAGCGCGCGCGCGTCGGCCGCCGTTTTGCGGGCGGCCTCGGCCTCGTCGACTTCGGCGATCAGCGCGCGACGTTGGCGGGCGAACTCAATTGGCGCATCCTTGAGCCCCGCCTGCTCGCTAAGCGCTTCTTCGCGGCGGGCGTCGATGTCCTCGACATGCGCGCGCGCCCTCTCTCGCCGTTCGGCCCAGGAAGCGACCTCCGCCGCAATCGCCTGACGGCGCAAGCGACGCTGAACAAGCTCGCGCTCGAGCGACTGTTCGTCGGCCCTCGCCTCCGCCGCGGCCGCGCGCGCCTCGGCCGCGTCGGCGCGCGCGCGGTCGAGCTTAGCCGCGAGTTCGTCGCTCGCCGCCAGCTCGCGGAGCGCCGCCTCGGCCGCAATCTTCCGGTCGCCCAATTCGCTCAGAGACGCCTCGGCGCGCCCCAAGGCGTCGTCGAGCGCGCCGAGCCGGAGAGACGTTTCGGCGTCTCTGCGCTCGATTGCGGCGAGGTCGGAACGGGCGCTTTCGCTCGCCGCTCGCCGCTCGCGCAAACTCTGACGCGCGGCGGCCTCGGCGGCGCTCGCCTCGTGAAGCGCGGCTTGCGCCGCTTCCCATTCGGCGCGCGCTATCTCCGCCGCCTGCCGCGCCGCTTCGCCTTCCCGCGCCAGATCGTTCAGACGGTTTTTCTCGGCGAGCCGCCGGGCGGCGGCGCTCGGCGCCTCGGCTGCGGAAACGAACCCGTCCCAGCGCCAGAGATCGCCCTCGCGCGACACGAGCCGCTGGCCGGCGCGCAACTGCGCGCTCAAGGCCTTGCCCTCGCCGCGCAGCACGACCCCGATCTGCCGAAGGCGCCGCTCTAAGGCCAGGGGCGCCGTCACATGCTCAGACAAGGATGTGACCCCCGCCGGCAGGGGCGGATCGGCCTCGACAGGCGGAAGCGCCAGCCAATGGGCAGGGGCGGACGTGTTGACGGAGGCTTCGAGGTCGTCGCCGAGCGCGGCGCCGAGCGCCGCCTCATAGCCGCGCGCCACGCTGATTTGATCGACGACCGGCGGCCACAACCCGCCGGTCTCTTTGCCGAGCAATCGTTCGAGCGTCCGCGCCTCGGTCTGAAGGCGTTGCGCGTGGCGGTCGCGTTCGGCGAGCGGCGCGCGAAGGGCCGCCTCGCGCTCGCGAGCCTCGGCAAGCGCGGTCTCCGCCGTCGCCGCCGCCGCCTCGGCGTCGCCGAGCGCGGCGATTGCGGCCTCTGTCCTCTCGCTCAGCGCCTCTCGCTCGGAGGAAGCCGGCGCGCTAGCCGCGAGCCTCTCGCGCTCGTGCGCGAGATTGGCGCGTTCGGCCTCGAGACGCTCGACGCGGCGGATGTCGTCGGCGAGAGCCGACAAGAGCGCATTGCGGCGCGCGTTAAGGTCGGAAAGGGCGGCTTGCGCTTCCGCGAACGCCGCTTCGACCGCCGTCAGCGTCGCTTCGGCGTCGCCGCGCCTTCGCGCCGCGTCGTTCTGGCGCTGCTCGGCGTTCGAGAAATGCTGTTCGAGCTCTCTGTCCTCCGCCCTCAGCCGCTCGGCGACGCTCTCGGCGTCGCCGATCAGCGCCTCCTCGCGTTTGAGATCCTGCGACCATTGGGCCAAGCGGCGCTCGAGCTCGAGGACTCGGTCTGTCGCGCGCTTTTCTTCCGCGTCGAGCGCGTGGCGCGCCGCGACGATGCGGTTCAACGCCGCGCCGGCGCGAGCCTCGTCTTCGCGCCGGCCCGGAAGCTCGGCGGCGGCGATCGCCTGCAGGCGCGCCGCCTCGCTCTGCGCCCGGGTCCGCTCGGCGACCTCGAGGAGATCCCTATCGAGCCGCTGGCGGGCCTCGAAGAGCGCGCCGTCGGCCTCGCGCCAGGCGATCAGGCGCGAAAGCGCCTCGTGGCGGCGAATGTCGGCCGCAAGGCCGCGATAGCGCACCGATTGTTTGGCCTGTCGCTTCAGGCTGTCGATCTGCGCGTCGAGCTGGGAAAGCACGTCTTCGACGCGCGTCAGGTTGTCTTCCGCGCCTTTGAGCCTAAGCTCGGCCTCGTGGCGGCGCGAATGGAGGCCCGCCACGCCCGCCGCCTCCTCCAAGATGAGCCGGCGCGCTTGCGGCTTGGCCGAGATGATCTCGCCGATCTGCCCCTGGCGGACGAGCGCCGGCGATCGGGCGCCGGTCGAGGCGTCGGCGAACAAGAGCTGCACGTCCCGCGCCCTCACCTCGCGGCCGTTGACGCGATAGGTCGAGCCGGCGTCGCGCTCGATGCGCCGCGACACCTCAAGCGTCTCGGCGTCGTTGAAGGCGGCGGGCGCCGCGCGGTCGCTGTTGTCGAGCACCAGCGACACTTCGGCGATGTTGCGCGACGGGCGCTTGCCGGAGCCGGCGAAAATGACGTCCTCCATGCCGGAGGCGCGCATGTTCTTGTACGACGTCTCGCCCATCACCCAGCGCAGCGCCTCGACGAGGTTCGACTTGCCGCAGCCGTTCGGGCCGACGATGCCCGTCAAGCCCTGCTCGATCTTGAAGTCGGTCGAGTCGCAAAAGCTCTTGAAGCCGGCGAGCCGGAGCCGATCGAATCTCATTTGGCCAATACCTCTGTGGCGGGCGTCGGCTCGATTCACTTGAGCAGCGGCTCGAGCGCCTTGTCGAAATCGGCGATCGTCAACTCGCCGGACAACTTGCGTCCGTTGATGAAGAAGGTCGGCGTCGCATCGACGTTGAACTGATCGGCCGCATGATCGCGGCTGGCGTTCACCTGATCGTAAAGCTCTTGGTTCTTCAGACAGGTTTCGAAGTCGGCCTGGGTGAAGCCCATCGTCTTGACGATCTCGAGCAGGGGCTCGATCGGCTTATCGACAAAGGCCCAGGCGTTCTGCTGGGCGAAGAGCTGGTCGATGACGGCGTTGCGCTTGTCGGGCCCGGCGCAGCGCGCCAGCATGAAGCCGGCGGTCGCCAGCGGATCGAGCGGGAACTCGCGCAAGATGAACTTCACTTTGCCGGTGTCGACATATTTCGCCTTGAGGTCGGGCCAGCCGGCCTCGTGGAAGGCCGCGCAGTGCGGACAGGTCATCGACGCGTACTCGATGATCGTCACGCTTGCCGCCGGCGAGCCTTGGACGATGTCGGGAAGCGGCCCTGCCGCCATCAGCTCTTCGGTCGGGACGACGATCGGCGTCGCAAGCGACGCGTCGGGCGTCGGCGCGGCGGCGGGCGGAGCGGGCGTCGGCGACGCGGCGGCCGCCGGCGTTTCAGGCGGCGTCGGCGTCGCCGCCGTCTGAGCTTCCGCGCTCAGCGCTATACTCGCGAGGGCCAAGACGGCGAGCCCCGCGGCCCTCGCGCGCGACAGGGTGCGAACGCGAATCAGCATGCTTGCCGCAAACTACCGGGGAAAGGCGACAAGGCCAATTCGATCGCTGAACGATTTTCGCGGACGCGGGGCCAATTTTTCCCTCTCTCAAGGCGGTCGCGCCTGCGCTCGACTCGCCGGCGCCTTTGCCCTATAGGGGCGCCAACTGAAAACAGCGCGCCGAAGCGCTCGCCTTGCCCGTTTTTAAAGCGCGGATAGGGCGAAACGGCAGGAGTTTGAATTCCGTGAACATTATCGAGAAGCTGAACGCCGAGCACGCGGAAAAGCTGTCGGCGAGCGGCAAATTGCCCGAGTTCGGCCCCGGCGATACGCTCGTCGTCAACGTGAAGGTCGCGGAAGGCGACCGCACGCGCGTCCAGGCCTATGAGGGCGTGTGCATCGCCCGCAGCGGCCATGGCCTCAACGAAAGCTTCACGGTGCGCAAGATTTCCTACGGCGAGGGCGTCGAGCGCGTCTTCCCGATCTATTCGCCGATCATCGATTCGGTGAAGGTGCTGCGCCGTGGCAAGGTCAGGCGCGCCAAGCTCTATTACTTACGCGACCGGCGCGGCAAGTCGGCCCGCATCAGCGAGCGCACCGACGCCGCCGAGCGGCCGGCCGACGAGGGCCATTCCGCCTAAGGGCCGACTTAAGAGAGAAAGCGGCAGGTGACGCGATGGGGACGCCGCAGATCGCTCAAAAGGGGCCCTTTGGGGTCGAGCTCGAGGCCGGCAAGAGCTATTGGTGGTGCCAGTGCGGGCGCTCGCAGTCGCAGCCTTTTTGCGACGGATCGCACAAGGGCGGCGAGTTCAGGCCAAAGATGTTCGTCGCCGAGACGTCGGGCACGGCGTGGCTGTGCGGCTGCAAACATTCGAGCGACACGCCGTTTTGCGACGGCACGCACAACACGCTCTGAGGCTCGGCCTCGAATCTCTTAGATGAGCGGCGCGAGCGTCGTCGTCGACGTTCTCGCGCCGGTCGCCGTCGATACGGCTTATTCCTACCGCGCAGACGCCGGGCTCAGGCTTGCCCCCGGCGATTTCGTGGTCGCGCCCCTTGGCGCCGCCGAGACGACCGGCGTCGTCTGGGACGTGCGGCCGGGCGCGGGCGACAACCTAAAGCCCATCGTCGCGCGCCGCGACTGGCCGCCGCTGCCGCGTGAGCTCCGAGACTTCGTCGACTGGGTCGCGCGTTGGACCCTCGCGCCGCGCGGCATGGCGCTGCGCCTTGCGACGCGCGCGCCAGGAGGCGCCGAGCCTGAGCGTCCCCGTCAGGGCTTTCGCGCAACCGGCAAGGCGCCTGCCCGCGCTACGCCCGCGCGCAACCGCGTGCTGGCGGCGCTCATGAACGGCGCCGTCCTCGCCAAGACGGCCTTGCGCGAGGCGGCGGAGTGTTCCCCTGGCGTCATCGAGGGCCTCGTCGCCGATGGCGCGCTTCAAATCGTCGATCTGCCGCCAGAGGCGCCGGCCGCGCTCGACCCCGACCACCGTTCCGTCGCGCTTGAGCCCGGCCAGGCGGAGGCCGCTCGACGTTTGCGCGAAGCCGTCAAGGCGCGCGCCTTCGAAGCGACGCTGCTTGAGGGCGTGACGGGCTCGGGCAAGACCGAAGTCTATTTCGAGGCCATCGCCGAGGCGCTTCGCGAGGGCCGGCAAGCCCTGGCGTTGGTGCCGGAAATCGCGCTCACCGCCCAATTTCTCGATCGCTTCGCGGCGCGCTTCGGCGCGCGCCCCTTGGAGTGGCATTCGGGCCTTACCCAACGCCAGCGCGAGCGCGCGTGGCGCGCTGTCGCGCTCTCCGAGGCGCGCGTCGTCGTCGGGGCGCGCTCGGCGCTGTTCCTGCCCTTCGCCGATCTCGGGCTCGTCGTCGTCGACGAGGAGCACGACGCCGCCTTTAAGCAAGAAGACGGCGTCGCCTATCACGCGCGCGACATGGCCGTCGTGCGCGCGCGGATCGCAAAGGCGCCGATCATCCTTGCCTCGGCCACGCCCTCGGTCGAGACGCGATTTAACGCCGAAACCGGCCGCTATCGCTGGCTCAAGCTAGCCTCGCGGTTCGGCGCGAGCCGGCTGCCGAACCTACATGTCATCGACATGCGGCGCGAGCCGCCGCCGCGCGGGCGCTGGATCGCGCCGCGCCTCGTCGCCGAAATGGCTCAGGCGCGCGAGCGCGGCGAACAGAGCCTCTTGTTCTTGAACCGGCGCGGCTATGCGCCGCTGACCCTTTGCCGCGCCTGCGGCCATCGCTTCCAGTGCCCGAATTGCTCGGCCTGGCTTGTCGACCACCGCTTCCGCAAGATCCTCATTTGCCATCATTGCGGACACAGCGAGGCGCGGCCCGATCGATGTCCCGTCTGCGACGAGTCCGACTCGCTGACCGCTTGCGGGCCCGGCGTCGAGCGCCTGGCGGAAGAGGTCGAGGCTCTGTTTCCCGGCGCCAGGACGCTTATCCTGTCGTCGGACTTGCCCGGCGGGCCGGAGCGCCTGCGCGCGGAACTCTTAGGCGTCGCCAAGGGGGACTACGAGATCCTCGTCGGCACACAGCTTGCCGCTAAGGGCCACAATTTTCCGCTGTTGACCGTGGTCGGCGTCATCGACGCCGATGTCGGGCTCGCCAATGGCGATCCGCGCGCCGCCGAGCGTACATTCCAGATGCTGCGCCAGGCGACGGGAAGAGCGGGCCGCGGCGAGCGGCCGGGACTAGGCCTGCTGCAAACCTTCCAGCCGGAGCATCCGGTCATCGCGGCGCTCGTCTCGGGCGACGCCGAGCGCTTCTACGCGGAAGAGATCGAGCAGCGCCGGCGCGGGCGGCTGCCGCCGTTCTCCAGGCTCGCCTCGATCCTCGTCGCAGCCCCCGACCGCGCGGCGGCCGAAGCGCATGCGCGGGCGCTCGCCATCGCATCCCAAAGGCTTGGCCAATCCTTCCCCTGGCGGCTCGCGCCGCTCGCCGGCACGCCCGCCGACGACGAGATCCAGCTCTTGGGGCCGGCGGAAGCGCCAATCTTCCTGCTTCGCGGACGCTGCCGGTTCCGGCTGATCGTCAAGTCGCCGCGCAGCGTCGACCTGCAGGGGTTCTTACGGGCGCTCCTCGCCGCCGCAGCGCCGCCACGCGGCGGCGTGCGGGTGACGATCGACGTCGATCCGCTGAGCTTCCTCTAAAGGGGCTAAGTCTTAAGCGCTCACGCGGCTTCCTCTGCGCAGACGAGGCCGCCTTGTCCTGTCGGCCGGCCCTCGAGCAGGGCCTTCATCTCGCTCGCGGCGACCGCGCGGCCGAAGGCGTAGCCCTGGCCGAAATGGCAGCCCATCGCCCTTAAGAGCGCTGCTTGCTCCGCGGTCTCGACGCCCTCGGCGACCAGCGCCTTGCCGTGGCTGAGCGCGAACGACACGATCGCCTGCACGGTCGCCCGGTCGCGCGCGTCGACGGCGAGCCGGCGCACGAAACTCTGGTCGATCTTGATCGCGTCGATCGGCAGGCGGCCGAGATATTGCAGCGACGAATAGCCGGTGCCGAAATCGTCGAGCGCGCTCGTTACGCCGAGAGCCCTCAGCCGCTGGAGCGCCTTCGAGACGATGGCCGAGTCCTCGACGAACACGTTTTCCGTGATCTCGATCTCGAGCCGATTGGCCGGCAATCCGGATTCATAGAGCGCCCGCTCGACTTCCGCCGCGACGTCGGTTGCGAAGAACTGAATGGGGGACATGTTGACGGCGACCCGCGCCGCGCCCGGCCAGAGCGCCGCGTCGCGGCAGGCGCGATGCAGAGCCCAGCGGCCGAGCTCGACGATGAGGCCGCTCTCCTCGGCGATCGGGATGAACTCGGAAGGCGACATCTCGCCCAACGTCGGATGCCGCCACCGCATCAACGCTTCCGCGCCGACGATGCGGCCCGAGGCGAGATCGGCCTTGGGCTGATAGTTCATGCCGATCGCGCCGTCGACCAAAGCCTCGCGCAGCGCGCAGTCGGTCGACTGCTTGGCGCGCCGCGCCGTTTCCATGGCGGGGGAGAAGATCGAAACGTCGACGCCCTTGGCGCGCTTGGCCGAGGCCAACGCCATGCTGGCGTGAACGAGCAGCGTCTCCGGGCCTTGAGACGAGTTTGCGCTTGTCGCGAGCCCGAGGCTGACGCCGACGAGAATCTCCTGGTCGCCGAAAAAATAAGGCTCACGCAGGCGCTCGACGATCCGCCGGCCAAGCCGCTGCAGAGCCTCGCCTTCCGGCGCGCCGTCGATGAGAATCGCGAAATTGTCCCCGCCGAGCCGCGCGATGGCCTCAAACCCTTGAGCGCCGAGCCTCTCGACGACCGAGCGCAAGAGCGCGTCGCCGACCACATGGCCATAGACGTCGTTGACGAGCTGGAAGCGCCGAAGGTCGGCGCGCGCGAGCGTGGCTGCGCCGGCCTTAGCGCGCAATCGGTTGAGGAGTTCGCCGCGCGTGCAGGCTCCGGTCAACTCGTCGTGGCGAGCGAGGTATTCGAGCCGCGCCTGGTTCTGGCGCCGCTCGGTGACGTCGCGAAAGGTGAGGCAGGCGACACGGCGGCGCGGGTCGCCGTCGACGGCCGACACGGTCACGACGAATTCGAGCGAGCGGGCTTTCCCGCCCGCCGCGGACACCGTCGTCTCTTCCGGCGCGCTTGCGCGCGCTAAGTCTGAAGGGCCTGCGACAAGCGCGGTCGCCAGCGGCGCTGCGAGCTCTCGCGGCAGCGCGACGAGCGCGTCCTCGCCCTCAAGCTTTTTCTTGAGGAAGCGCTTGGCCATCTGGCTCGCGGCGATGATGCGGCTCCGCGCGTCGACGACGAGGACGCCGTCGAAATTGTCGGCGACGACTTGGCCGAGCATCGCGCGCACCGTGTCGCGCTCGCGCGAGGCCCTTCTATGCAAGCGGCGGCGCAGCCGAAGATCTGAGACGACCCCTAAAATCGCAAAGCCGCCGATCGCGACCTGCAGCGTCGCCGTCTCGATCTCGATCGCGAGGAAGCGCTGAAGGGCGAGCGCGGCAAGCTCAATGCCCAGCGAGGCGGCGATCCCGGCCGAGCCAATCCACAAGCGTCCGCGGCCGCGGTCGAGCGCGCTCGCGGCAAACCCTAAAAGACAGACCAATCCGGCAAGCAACAATGGCGGAAAGACCCGAAGCGCCAAGCCTTGCCGCAAGGACTCGGCGGCAAGCGCATGGACCAGGCCTCCCGGGATCATCCCGAAGCGCGGGACGATGAAAAAGTCGCGCAGCTCTTCCGCCGCGGCGCCGACGATGACGTCCTTGCCCCTGATTCTGGCGGGATCGACCGCGCCCGAGAGGACGTCGGCCGCCGAGATGCGGTCGATTGAATCGACGTCGACGCCAAAATCAATCCCGAATCGTGGGCCGATCGGCGTCGCGTCGGCGTTGAAATAGGCCGCGATCGTCGGCGTCGGCCGGCCGTCGACGGACATTTCGTAGACATAGTCGCGAACGACCCCGTCGGGATCGATGGGAACGTCGATGGCGACGAGCGGGCTCTCACTAAGGAATTCCTTGAGCGGCAGGTTCGCTTCGATCGCCCCCTGCGCCCGCGCGCGTTGCTCGAAGCCCACCAACGCGACGTATCCGCCCGCGCGCTTGAGCGCCGCCGCCAAGGCCGCGTCGCCCTCAGGCGTCGAGGCGGCGCTGAAGTCGATGTCGAAAACCGCCTGCCTTGCGCCGAGCGCCATCAGCCGGTCGGCGAGTTCGGCGTGAACCGTGCGCGGCCAAGGCCAGACGCCGATCGCCTTCAGGCTCGCGGAATCGATCTCGACCATGACGACCGATCCCGTCGGCTGATGCGTGAGGAGCGAGAAGCGCAGCGACTGCAACACCGCGTCAAGCGGCCGAAAGGCGCCCGTCGTCCCGGCGAGGATCGCGACAAGCGCGACGAGGGCCATGCCGAACCGCGCGCGCCTGGCTTGACCGCGAAGTCGCGCGAGCGGTCTTCGCAGGAGCTTCGGAAGGGACAGCCTCATGGCGCGCAACTCATGAGCATCGTCGCGAGCGCCGGCATTTGGGCTGCACGCCACTCAGGCTGTCGGGAGGCTCGCCGCTTGACTGGCGGGTGGCTTGAGATCAACGGACTCACCGCCACAGGCGAGGGTGGCGCGGGTTGTCGCAATCGCCATTCGAGCCTCCGGTGGTCGGGTTGGCGTTGGGGGTTTGATTTCCCGCGCCGCTTGCCGGGCTCTGCGCGGTCGCAGGATCGGCGGCGCCGCTTGGACTTCCCACGGCAGGCCCTGGGCTCGGCGCGTTTAGGGGACTGGCGGCCGGCTGCGTCGAAGCGCCGCTCGCCTTCGGCGGGCCGCTCTGGCCGGGATTATTCGAGGCCGCGGCCGCGGCCGCCGCGCCGTCGTCCCCCGCTCCGGCAGCGGCGGTCGAAGGCGGGATGACGACCTTTAGCCTCGCCGCCTTTCCCGCAATCGCGCTCTGTCCGGCTGGGACGTCGGCGTGGAGGCGATGGATGAGATCCTCAACGCCAACCAAGCCGCGCATAACCGTGACGAGGCTGCCGGCGGCGTCGGAGCGCACGTCGAAGATCGTCCCCTTGACGACCGCGGCGACGAACGGCGTCTCGACGGAGAAGTGCTCGACGTTCTCGACATTCGCTTCGACGCCCACGTCGCCGAAAAATTCCCGCACGCGGGTGTAGCGTTTGCCGACGCGATCGAAAATCTGGATCTCGGTGTTCGGGGCAAGGTCGATCGTTTCGCGATCGCGCAGGAATTGCGCCGAGCCGTTCGCCAGCGTGCGGATGACGCTGTCGTCGGCGACGATGTCCCCGCGATTGAGCTTGACCCACGCGCCTTTGTGCAAAACGTAGACGTCGCCGCGCAGCTTTACCGCGGTCCAGTCGTCCGCGAAGGCCGCGCCCGTCGCGGCGCAAAGAATGAGGCCCGCCAAGAAGCCGCCGTTAAGACGCAACCACCGCTCCCGCAATCTGAGATCGTCAGAAAAACCCTGGCGAAGGGCACGTTGTGGAGGGCGGGTATCGGGAGCGTTAAGCGATTGGGAGAAACTCGGCCTTCGACGACAAGCCTCGGAACGCAATTAACAGTGCGTTTCCCAAATTCACCCGTACGCTCTAAGTGAAACATTGCGATTTATGCATCACGAGACTGTAATACGTGTGTTCATCAGGTATTGACATGTATTTTACTCTGTCATACTAATATATGCTGTGTTAATCAGCGCGGGCGTGTGGAAAGGCGCGCCGGCGCGGTTGCGCGCGAGCGACCCTTAGCCGGGATAAGAAGCGTTTGCCGATCTCCGTCATCACCGCCAATCGCCTGAGCGACGGCATCGTCGTGTTCTTCGGGGCTGAGAGCCTGTGGGTCGAAGACTTCGGACGCGCGGCGATCTTCCCGGACGACGCCGCGACGGCGTCAGCGCTGGCGCGCGCGAAAGAAACGGAGGCCGCGAACGAGGTCGTCGAGCCCTATGCGATCGACGTCGAGGAACGCAACGGCCGCTTCGCGCCCAAGGCGCTGCGCGAGGCGATCCGCGCCGCCGGTCCGACGGTGCGCCGCGATCTCGGCAAGCAGGCGCAAGGCCAGGCGCCGATCGTGTTGTTGAGCGCGCCCGCGGAGTAGCAACCATGTACCGCTACGACGAGTTCGACCAAGCCTTCGTCGCCCAGCGCGTCGACCAGTTCCGCGATCAGGTCGCGCGGCGCCTCGCGGGCGAGCTTACCGAGGAGCAATTCCGCCCCCATCGGCTGATGAACGGCCTCTATCTGCAGCTCCATTCCTACATGCTGCGCATCGCCGTTCCCTATGGCGTCCTGAATTCGCGCCAGGTCAGAAAACTCGCCGACATCGCGCGCAAATATGACCGCGGCTACGGCCACTTCACGACGCGGCAGAACCTGCAATTCAACTGGCCGGCGCTCAAAGACGTGCCCGACATCCTCTCCGAGCTCGCCAGCGTCGAAATGCACGCGATCCAAACGTCCGGCAACTGCATCCGCAACGTCACCGCCGACCATTTCGCCGGCGTCGCCGCCGACGAGATCGCCGATCCGCGCCCCTATGCCGAGATCTTGCGGCAATGGTCGTCGCTGCACCCGGAATTCTCGTTCTTGCCGCGCAAGTTCAAGATCGCGGTCAACGGCGCAACGCGCGACCGCGCCGTCATCCAGGCGCACGACATCGGCCTGCAGGTCATAAAGAACGAGCAGGGCGAGATCGGTTTCGAGGTCTATGTCGGGGGCGGCCTCGGGCGCACGCCGATGATCGGGCGGAAGGTCAATTCCTTCGTTCCCGAGCGCGACCTCATCGCCTATGTCGACGCGGTTCTTCGCGTCTACAACCTCGAGGGCCGGCGCGACAACAAGTTCAAGGCGCGCATCAAGATTCTCGTTCACGAGAAGGGGCCTGAGCCGATGCGCGAGGCGGTCGAGGCCGAGTTCGCCGAGCGCGAGCCTTTGGAGCTCGCCTTGCCGGCCGCGGAGATTGAGCGCATCCGCGCTTATTTCGCGCCCCCTAAGCTCCTCGAGCGTCCGCCGACGAGCCCGCGCGTCGATCGGCGCGCCGGCCGCGACGCGCGCTTCAAGGACTTCCTCGCAACCAACGTCGCCGCCCACAAGGTCTCCGGCTATTGCATCGTCACGGTCTCGCTTAAGCCCCTTGGCAAGCCGCCCGGCGATTGCAGCGCCGACCAGATGGACGCGGTCGCCGATCTCGCCGAGGACTATTCGGCCGACGAAGTGCGCGTCTCGCACGAGCAGAACCTGATCCTGCCCTATGTCGCGCTCGATGATCTGCCGGCGGTCTATGATCGGCTGGCCTCGGTCGGGCTTGCGACGCCGAACGCCGGGCTGATCTCCGACATCATCGCCTGCCCGGGCCTCGATTATTGCGCGCTGGCGACCGCGCGCTCGATTCCCGTCGCCGAGCGCCTGTCCGAACGGTTTGGCGACGGCCCGCGGGCGCGCGACATCGGGCCTTTGAAGATCAAGATTTCCGGCTGCATCAACGCTTGCGGCCATCATCATGTCGGCCATATCGGCATTTTGGGCCTCGAACGCGCCGGCGAAGAGACCTACCAGATCACGCTCGGCGGGTCGGGCGACGAGACGGCTTCGATCGGCCAGATCACCGGGCCCGGCTTTTCAAGCGAACAGATCGTCGACGCCGTCGAGACCATCGTCGACACTTATATGGGCTTAAGGAAAGACGCGGACGAGGATTTCCTGTCCGCCTATCGGCGCGTCGGTCTCGCGCCCTTCAAGGAGGCGCTCTACGAGCGCAGCGCCGGATCGGACATTTGAGATGAGCGCTCACGACGTCAAGCTGTTCGGCGACCAGGTCGCCGCCTCGCGCCTCGAGGACCGTTTCGCGCGGCTGAGCGCCAAGGCGCTTCTGCGCCTGGCGATCGAAGACCTCTATCCGGGCCGCATCGCGCTTGTTTCGAGCTTCGGCGCGGAGGCGGCGGTGCTCCTGCATATGGTTTCGGAGCTTGATGCGGGAACGCCCGTCGTGTTCGTCGACACCGGCCAGCACTTTCCCGAGACGCTCGCCTATCGCGACGCGCTGGTTGAGCGCTTGAAACTGACGAATATTGTCGTTGGCCGGCCGAACGCGATTGTTCTCGCTAGCGAAGATCCCGAGAATTTCCTTTTCGCCTCCGATCCCGACCGATGCTGCGAAATCCGCAAGGTCGAGCCGCTGGCCGAAGCGCTTGCCGGCTATGAGGCGTGGATCACGGGGCGGAAGTCCTATCAGAGCGCGACGCGCGCGAGGCTGCCGCTCTTCGAGGCGGAGGGCGAGCGGGTGAAGGTCAATCCGCTCGTCGGCTGGCAGGCGAAGGACGTGCTCGACTATATCCGCAAGGCAGGCCTGCCGCCTCATCCCCTCGTCGCCAAGGGGTTTCCGTCGATCGGCTGCCTGCCCTGCACGAGCCCGGTCAAGGACGGCGAAGACCCGCGCGCCGGACGCTGGCGCGGCCGCGGCAAGGTCGAATGCGGCATTCATCTCGGCGCGCTGAACGCGGGAAGCAATATTTGAGCGGCTCGGCGGCGAACCCCCTCCACCGTCCTTCGGACGGTCCCCCTCCCCCGCTCGTCGCGGGGGAGGAGAAGTCGGCGCCGCTCTCTCCTCCCCCGCGTGAGCGGCGGAGGGAGACCACGCGAAGCGTGGTGGAGGGGGCCGAGCGCTGATGCCCCTCTGGACATTCTGCGGTTTTGTCGACGATCCGTTCACGACGCTCGCCGATCAGGACTCCGTTCCTGAAAGCGGCGCCGTCATCGTGTCGCTCGCGCGCTGGATCAGGGAGAAGGACGCACTGCAAGCCCGCAGCGCGCCGACCGGCGTTCTGGTGACGGCCGCTAAGGACGCGCCCGCTCATCTTGAAGAAGCAGCAACCCGCCCGCTCGTCGCGCTCGCCTTCGCCAAGTTCGCTGACGGGCGCGCCTTTTCCTATGCCCGCCTTCTCAAGACGCGACACGGCTTCAAGGGCGAATTGCGCGCGGTCGGCGAGGTGCTGTTCGACGAGATCGGCTTCATGCGCCGCTGCGGCTTCAATAGTTTCGACGTGACGAACGGCCCGACCTTGAAGGCGCTCAGCGCCGGCAGGCGGCCAGGCCTTGCGCTTCTCTATCAGCCGGGCCTCGCGCCGAACGAGACGCGCGCCGGCCCACGGCCGTGGCTCAGGACGCTCAAGACTTGAGGACGCCGACGCAGAACCCTCATCCGTCGCGCCTTCGGCGCGACACCTTCTCCCCGAGGGAGAAGGGGTCACTCGCCGCCTTTGGCCAGCCTCAACACCGGCGCTTTCGCCTCGCTAAAGCTCTCGCCGTCGAAATCCATCGCCTCGATCTTTAGCGCCCGGCGGGAGATCTTTTCGGTCGACGTGGCGATCTGGGCGATGTCGTCCTGCGCCTGACGGAAATGGTTCTCGAGCTTTTCCGTGCGCTCGACGAGCAGGCGCACGTCCTTGACGAGCTTGCCCATCTCGTCCTGAATGCGGTGCGCGGCGTCGCGCATGCGGGCGTCTCTCGTCAGCGTCTGGGCGATCTGGATGGCGATCGTCAGGAGCGAGGGGGACACGATGACGACGCGCGCCCGATGCGCGCGCTGCACGATATCGTCGAACTGCTCGACGAGATCGCAATAGAGCGATTCCGCCGGGACGAACATCAGCGCGACGTCCTGCGTCTCGCCGGGCAGGAGATAGCGTTCCGCGATGTCCTTCACGTGCTTGACGACGTCGCCGCGCACGCGCGCGGCGGCCGCCTTTTTCGCTTCCTCCGAGCGCGCATCCTTGAACAGCGTGAACGCCTCGAGCGGAAATTTTGCGTCGACGACGAGCGGCCGCTCGTCGCCCGGCAGTCTGATGACGCAATCGGGCCGCGACTTGTTGCCGAGCGTGAACTGGAAGTCGTAGGCGTCGGCGGGCAGGCCGTCGCGCACGATCGCCTCCATCCGCCCCTGCCCGAAGGCGCCGCGCGTCTGCTTGTTGGCGAGGATGTCCCTTAAGGACACGACCTCCTGCGTCATGCCGGCCAAGCGCGCCTGCGCCGAATCGATCACCGCCAAGCGCTCGTTGAGCTTGGCGAGCGTCTCGCCCGTCGTCTGGGCGCTCGATTGCAATTCCGCGCCAACCCGCGCTCCGACGCGGTCGAGGCGTTCGGCGAGGAGGCGCGACATGTCGGCCTGCCGGGCGTTGAGCTGCTCGGCCATGCCGCCGACGCGGCCCGAGAGTTCGACGCCGGCGCGGGCGAGTTCGGCGATCTGCGCTTCGAGCGCCCGCTGGCGGGCCTCCGCGGCAGGCATCTCCCGCGCACGCGTCACGCGGCCGCGCCAGGCGACGGTCAGGATCGCAATCGACAAGGCGAGAACGCCGCCGCTCAGGGCCGCAAGCGCCTCGGCTGCGGTGATCGGAAAACCGGCAAGGACAAAGAGCGTCGCATTCATGGCGGTCGAGACTATCCGATTCGCGCCCCCCTCGCGAACGGAAAGCGAACGGATTTGACCTCCGCCGGCCCCTCGCCTATCTCACCCGCGAAAGTTCTTAAGTCCCCTATGACCCTCCGTCCGATCATCATCCTTCCCGATCCGAAACTTCGTCTCGTCAGCCAGAAGATCGAGCGCGTCGACGCCGATCTTAAGAAACTGATCGACGACATGATCGAGACCATGCACAAGGCGCCCGGCGTCGGCCTCGCGGCGATTCAGATCGGCGAGCCGATCCGCCTCATCGTCGCCGACATCGCCAAGAAAGAGGACGAGCCTCAGCCGCAGGCCTATATCAATCCGGAGATCTTTTGGTCCTCCGACGAGCGCTCGACTTACGAAGAGGGCTGCCTGTCGATCCCCGATTATTATGAGGAGGTCGAGCGGCCGGCGAGCGTCCGCGTCCGCTATCTCGACGGTGAGGGAAAGCTGCAGGAAACGCTGGCCTCAGGGATGCTGGCGACGGTCCTTCAGCACGAGATCGATCATCTCGACGGCGTGTTGTTCATCGATCACATTTCAAAGCTGAAGCGCGACCGAGTGATCAAGAAATTCGTCAAGGCGGCGAAGCGCGCGCAGGAGGATCGGCCGCTTTAGCGGGCGCCGACGGCTCACCTGGGGACAATGGATGCGCAAGGCGTTGATCGTTTGGGGCGGATGGGAGGGGCACGAGCCCGAGCGCGGAGCAGAAATCGTCGCCGACATGCTGCGTCCCGAAGGGTTCGATGTTAAGCTCGAAACTTCGACGCGCGCCTTCGCCGATCCTTCAATCCACGATCTCGATCTCGTCGTGCCGATCTACACGATGTCGACGATCGAAAAGGAAGAGGCCGAGAATCTCTCGCAGGCGGTGATCGGCGGCGTCGGGCTTGGCGGCTATCACGGCGGCATGGCCGACGCCTTCCGCGACAACGTCGTCTATCAGTTCATGGTCGGCGGCCAGTGGGTGGCGCATCCTGGCGGCGTCATCGACTATCAAGTCGACGTGACGCGGCCGGACGATCCGGCGATGGCGGGCCTGCCCAAGAGTTTCCCTTACCGGTCCGAGCAATATTACATGCACGTCGACCCTTCGAACGAGGTGCTCGCCACAACGACGTTTTCGGGCGAATACGCCCCGTGGATTGCGGGCGTCGCGATGCCGGTCGTCTGGAAGCGCCAGCACGGCCAGGGCCGCGTCTTCTATTCCTCGCTCGGCCACGTCACGAAGGAATTCGAAGTCCCGGAGATGCGCACGATCCTGAAGCGCGGGCTACTGTGGGCGGCAAGGTGAAAATGCCGCCTTCGTCCGCTCCTTCAAACCACGTCGAGCAGAGCGCCGTTTGACAACCCGCGTCCCCGCGCTAGCTTAGCGCCCGCTTGCCGCTCCGACGCTGTGCGCCTCTCAGGAGCGGGCGGGAACGATGGTCCCCTTCGAGCTGAATTGAGCTCAATCGCGACTTCGCGAAGGGGATCATCAATGTTTGCGTTCGTTCGTTCGCTGACGCTCGCCACGGCGGCGCTCTTGGCCGCGGCGCCGGCGGCGAGAGCCGACCCGCCGATCGTCATCTTCGCCGCGGCGAGCCTGAAGACCGCGCTCGATCAGGCCGCCGCCGACTTCAAGGCCGAGACGGGCGTCGAGGCGAAGATCAGCTATGGCGGGTCGCTGGCGCTCGCACGTCAGATCGAGAGCGGCGCCCCGGTCGACATCTTCTTGTCGGCCGACGAGGATTCGATGGACGACGCCCAATCGAAAAACGCCATCAAGGCTGAGAGCCGCTTCGATTTCTTGAGCAATCATCTGGTTCTGATCGCGCCGAAGGCGACCGGCCCCGGCAGCGTGGCGTTAACCGCCGAAGGCATCGCCGCTGCGCTTGGGCCGGGCAAGCTCGCGACCGGCGAGGTGACGACTGTGCCGGTCGGCAAATATGCCAAAGCCGCGCTCGAAAAACTCGGCGCGTGGAGCGTCGTCGAGCCGCGGCTCGCCATGACCGACAATGTCCGGGCGGCGCTCGCCTTCGTCGCGCGCGGCGAAGCGCCGCTCGGCATCGTCTACTCAACCGACGCCAACGCCGAGCCCAGCGTCAAGGTGGTCGCGACCTTTCCCGACGACTCGCATCCGCCAATCGTCTATCCGGTGGCGCTCACGGCGAGCGCGGCGAACGCGGCCGACCAGACGTTCTTGGATTTCCTGCGCTCCGAGAAGGGCCGCAAATTCTTTGAGGCGCAGGGGTTCGTAACGCTCGACTAAAGGGAGGGAGGGATGAAGATCAGCGCGCGCAACGTGCTCAAAGGCACGATCGTTTCCGTCGTCAAGGGCCAGACGACAGCGCATGTCGGGATCGACGTCAACGGCGTCGTCGTGACGGCGTCGATCACCAACGAATCGGTCGACTCGCTGAAGCTTAAGGTCGGGCAAGCCGCCTACGCCGTCATCAAGGCGTCCGACGTCATG
>Ga0187782_10000525_pt1 | contig 26086 bp, 28 predicted proteins | sample 0715_SJ02_MP15_2_FD_132454 | JGI IMG/M metagenome (GOLD analysis project Ga0187782, IMG submission 132454) | Tropical peat soil microbial communities from peatlands in Department of Meta, Colombia - 0715_SJ02_MP15_20_MG | ecosystem: Environmental > Terrestrial > Soil > Wetlands > Peat | place... | reverse complement strand
TGCGCACCGGCCCAGAGCGAGACGAAAAACAGAAGAAAGTGGGTCATGCCCGCCTATCTCAAGCCGGCGGCCTCTGTGCAAGCGGCGTTCTCCACGGGCTCGCGGCGGCGCCTGCGAGCTTGGCCAGGAGCCGCGGCAATTACGCCAGGCGGAGAGGCGCTGCAAAATCCTGCGCAGGGACGGTAATATGCTACCTTATATCTCAATGCCCCGGTTTTCTTGAGGCTCGCGGTCAATTCTCACCTAAAAATCGTTGACATCGCCGGCATCCTCACCTAAGCGACCCGCCAAGCCGCAGCGCGTCGGCCTCCACACGCGACGGAACAAAATCTTCATGTTCGGCAAATCCTATTCCGCCAAGGCCGCGGACATCGACAAGAAATGGGTGCTGATCGACGCCTCGGGGCTCGTCGTCGGGCGCCTGGCCTCAATCATCGCATTGCGCCTGCGCGGCAAGCACAAGGCGACCTTCACGCCGCATATGGACGACGGCGACAACATCGTCGTCGTCAACGCCGACAAGGTGGTGCTGACCGGGCGCAAGCGCGAGCAAAAGGTCTACCACCATTACACGGGTTTTCCCGGCGGCATTAAGGAGCGGTCGGCGAAGTTCATCCTCGACGGTCGCTTTCCCGAGCGCGTGCTGGAGAAGGCCGTGCAGCGCATGCTGCCGCGCGGGCCGCTGGGCCGCAGGCAGCTTGGAAATCTGCGTGTCTACAAGGGGGCGGAGCATCCGCATGAGGCGCAGAATCCGCAGCCTCTCGACATCGCAGCCCTGAACCCGAAGAACCGCCGGAGCGCTTAAATCCATGGCCGAGACCACGCTGTCCTCCCTCGCCGACCTCAAAGAGGCGACCGCCGGCGCGGCGCCCGCGCCGCAGGCTCCGCTCTATGAGCAGAAGCTCGACAAGCACGGGCGCGCCTACGCCACCGGCAAGCGCAAGAACGCCATCGCCCGCGTTTGGATCAGACCCGGCACGGGCAAGATCACGGTCAACGGCCGCGACGCTTCCGTTTATTTCGCGCGTCCGGTGCTGCGCATGATTCTGCAGCAGCCGCTCGTCGTGGCGAAGCGCGTCGGGCAATATGACTTGACCGTCGCGGTCGCGGGCGGCGGGCTCTCGGGCCAGGCCGGCGCCGTGCGTCACGGCCTCTCCAAGGCGCTGACGCATTACGAGCCGGAACTGCGTCCAGCCTTGAAGCGCGAAGGCTTCCTGACCCGCGACGCGCGCATCGTCGAGCGCAAGAAATACGGCAAGCGCAAGGCCCGCAGAAGCTTCCAGTTCTCGAAGCGCTGAGGGTTTCGAAGCGAAGGCCACGCAAACGCCGCGCCCCTCGCGCGGCGTTTTTTTGAAAATACGCCGTGTCAATTCGAGCGCCACTGAAGTGGAGCGCCCATCATGAGCACGCCGCAAGCCGCCGAATTCTTTCAGGCCTGGGACACCTACGCCAAGGTCGTCGCCGACGACTACATGTTCCATCGCGCGATCGGCGAGGGCGTTCGCTCGGCGCTCGAGACGCGGTTTCGCGGCCGGCCCTTCTCGATCCTCGATCTCGGCTGCGGCGACGCCGCGACTTTCTCGCCTCTGCTTGAGGGCCTGCCGGTCAAGAGCTATCGCGGCGCCGACCTCTCGGCGGCGGCCCTGGAGCTCGCGCGAAAGAACCTGTCGCGCCTCGGGCGCCCGGTTGAGCTGCTTCAAGCCGACTTCATGCGCGCGCTCGAAGAGTCGCCGGCGCAGGACGCGATCTATGCGAGCTTCTCGCTGCATCATCTTGCGACGCTGAACAAGGAAGCGTTCTTCCGCCTCGCGGCGCGCAGGCTCGAACCCAGGGGGCTCCTGCTCGTCGCGGACGTGTTCCGCGAGGAAGGCCAGGGCCTGGAAGCCTATTACCGCGACTACTGCGCGTGGCTGCGCGGGGCCATGACGGGTTTGACCGCCGCCGAGCAGGACGGGGTCTGCGATCACCTCGTGAACAACGACTTTCCAGAGCCGGCGTCGCTGCTGGAGGCGCAGGCGGCGAGCGCGGGGCTCGCGGCGCTGCCCGGCGTGCGCCCGCACAAATGGCATGGGCTGATGCTGTTTGCGCCGGCCTGAAGCCGGGGTCGGGGAGACGTTTCACCGCGCCGGCCAGATCCATTTCGGCGTTTCCGCCTCCGGCGCGATCGTCTCGCCCAATCGCTTCTCGAGGCGGATCTCGCTCGCGCCAGGCGCCTTCCGGCAGGCTTCGACCAGCGCCTGCGAATGCGTGACCACGACGACGCCCGAGCGTTGCGACGCGGCGGCGATCCGCCGCGCCAGCGGCGCGATGAGGTCGGGGTGCAGGCTCGCCTCCGGCTCGTTGAGGATCATGAGCTGCGGCGGGCGCGGCGTCAGCAACGCCGCGGCGAGCAGCAGATAGCGCAAGGCGCCGCCGGAGAGCTCCGTGCTCGTCAGCGGCCGCAGGAGCCCGGGCTGGCGAATCTCGACGTCGAGATCGGCGCCATCGCCCGCGAGCGACGGCGTGTAGGCGCCGATCGAGGGGCGGCGCGCCGGCGCCTCGCGGTCCGTGCGCAGCTGGTCGGCAGCGCTGCGACGCAGATCTCCATGGATCATATCATGGAGGAGCTTCTTTCATTGGTGGCGGAGCGCAACCCCGATTTTTACGAGCTCTACGACGGAAGCCTGCGTCCGGTCACGTGAGTGGGCGCTCAAACGTCGATTGCGCGCTATGCTATGGATCGGCGAAACTCGAGCCGGCGATCGCCCGCGCGTCGGCCTCGTCGATGCGCGCCGTCTTCCTTACGCCGCGACGCGCTTCAGGATCACCTCGAGTTTTTTCATCAGAACCGGATCGCGCGCGTCGGGAGCGGTCAGAATCGCATTGTCGAGCGCGCGGTCGGAGCCGACCGGGCAGGCCTCGTGCTCCTCAGGAAAATCCGCGAGCAGTCGCGCCAGCAGCCGGCTCGCGCTGGCGGAGTTCTTGCGCACGACGGCGATCACTGAGGCCACGTCCACATTGTCGTGGTCCGGATGCCAGCAGTCGAAGTCCGTGACCATCGCGACCGTCGCGTAGGAAATTTCGGCCTCGCGCGCGAGCTTGGCCTCGGGCAGCGCCGTCATGCCGATGACATCGTAGGCCGCCGCCTTGAATCCCAACGACTCGGCGTAGCTCGAGAACTGCGGACCTTCGATGCAGACATAGGTCCCGCCGGAAACGTGGGCGATCTCCTCGGCCTTGGCGGCCGCCGTGATTCGCGCGGCGAGTCGCGGCGCCACCGGATGCGCCATCGACACATGCGCCACGCAGCCATTGCCGAAGAAGGAGGATTCGCGGGAGAACGTGCGGTCGACGAATTGATCCACGACGACGAAGAGGCCGGGATAGAGCTCAGCCTTGAACGAGCCGCAGGCCGAGACCGAGACGATGTCCGTGACGCCGACCCGCTTCAATGCGTCGATATTGGCGCGATAGTTTATGCCCGAGGGCGACAGCGCGTGTCCGCGCCCATGCCGCGGCAGGAAGACCGCCGACGCGCGTCCGATGCGCCCGAAGCGCAGCGCGTCGGAGGGCGTTCCCCAAGGCGTGTCGACGCGCTCTTCGCGCACGTCCTCGAGCCCCGGCAGGTCGTAGACTCCGGAGCCGCCGATGATCCCGACAATCGCCTGCGCCATGTTCGCCGCCTCCTGCGCCCCAAGCGAATTCCCGTTCGAATTCCCTTTGCCGCGCGCGCCGCTCATGTCGCCTGCAATTGCGTCACTGGCAAGGCTTGCGCCTCAAAAAGGCCTGTGTTAGGGGACCCGCGCATTGGAGCTGGCGCTTGACGAGCGCAAGCGCCGTGCCCTGGCCTTTTTCGTCGCTCGACGCTTCCTTCCGCCGCAACCCCAAAGCGACCCGAAGCCCCGCGACAAAAGATCCGAGAGAGCTTGAAGCACGTGGCTCAACACGGAGTCGACCTTTCCCTCGTTGCGGACCGTTACGCATCCGCCCTCTTCGATCTCGCGTCCGAGCAGGGCGCGGTCGCGGATGTCTCCGGCGCGCTGAAGGGCTTCAAACAGCTGCTTGAAGAAAGCCCCGAATTTCGCACGCTCGTCGCGAGCCCGGCCTTTTCGGCCGCGGAGCAGACGAAAGCGCTGTCGGCGGCCCTTTCCGCCGCGGGCGTCTCCGGGCTCGCCGCGAATTTCCTGCGCCTCGTCGCGACGAAGCGTCGGCTGCATGCGCTCCCCGCCATCATCACGGCCTTCCAGCGCCTGGAGGATGAGGCGAGCGGCGTCGCGCGCGCAGAGGTCGTCGTCGCCAAGCCGCTGAGCGGCGAGGAGGAGGAGGCGCTGAAACAGGCGCTCGTCGCCGCCAGCGGCGGCAAGACGATCAATCTCGACGTGAAGACCGACGCCGCGATCATCGGCGGTCTCGTCGTCAAGCTCGGCTCGCGCATGGTCGACGCCTCCGTCAGGACCAAGCTCAATTCCATTCGCACACGCATGAAAGAGGTCGGCTAATGGTGGACATCCGCGCCGCGGAGATTTCCGCGATCTTGAAGAGCGAGATCGCGAACTTCGGCAATCAGGCCGAAGTCAGCGAAGTCGGCCAGGTGCTCTCCGTCGGCGACGGCATCGCCCGCGTCTACGGCCTCGACAAGGTGCAGGCCGGCGAGACGGTCGAATTCGAGAACGGCGTGCGCGGCATGGCGCTGAATCTCGAGTCGGACAACGTCGGCATCGTCATCTTCGGCTCGGACCGCGACATCAAGGAGGGTCAGACGGTCAAGCGCACCGGCGCGATCGTCGACGTGCCCGTCGGTCTCGAGCTCCTTGGCCGCGTCGTCGACGCGCTCGGCAATCCGATCGACGGCAAGGGCCCGATCAACGCCACGCAGCGCGCCCGCGTCGACGTCAAGGCGCCCGGAATCATTCCGCGCAAGTCCGTGCATGAGCCGATGGCCACCGGCCTCAAGGCCATCGACGCGCTGATCCCCATCGGCCGCGGCCAGCGCGAACTCATTATCGGCGACCGCCAGACCGGCAAGACCGCCATTGCGCTCGACACGATCCTGAACCAGAAGCCGCTCAACGACGGGCCGGACGAAAAGGCCAAGCTCTATTGCGTCTATGTCGCGATCGGGCAGAAGCGCTCGACGGTGGCGCAATTCGTGAAGGTGCTCGAGGAGCGCGGCGCGCTGGAATATTCGATCATCGTCGCGGCCACCGCCTCCGACCCGGCGCCGATGCAGTTCCTCGCGCCCTTCTCGGGCTGCGCGATGGGCGAGTTCTTCCGCGACAACGGGCGCCACGCCGTCATCATCTACGACGATCTCTCCAAGCAGGCCGTCGCCTATCGCCAGATGTCGCTGCTGCTGCGCCGTCCGCCGGGCCGCGAGGCCTATCCGGGCGACGTGTTCTATCTGCATTCCCGCCTGCTGGAGCGGGCGGCGAAGCTGAACGAAGACCGCGGGGCGGGCTCGCTGACGGCGCTGCCGGTCATCGAGACGCAGGCCAACGACGTGTCGGCCTACATCCCGACGAACGTCATCTCGATCACCGACGGCCAGATCTTTCTCGAGACCGACCTGTTCTACCAAGGCATTCGCCCGGCGGTGAACGTCGGCCTCTCGGTCTCGCGCGTTGGCTCCTCCGCACAGACCAAGGCGACCAAGAAAGTTGCGGGCAAGATCAAGGGCGAGCTCGCCCAATACCGTGAGATGGCGGCCTTCGCTCAGTTCGGCTCCGACCTCGACGCGGTGACGCAGCGCCTGCTGAACCGCGGCGCGCGTCTGACCGAGCTGCTGAAGCAGCCGCAATTCTCGCCGCTCAAGATGGAAGAGCAGGTCGCGGTGATCTATGCGGGGGTCAACGGCTATCTCGACCCGCTGCCGGTGAACCGCGTGAAGGCCTTCGAGGAAGGCCTGCTCGCTTTGCTGCGCTCCTCGCACGCCGATCTGCTCGAAGCCATTCGCTCGTCGAAGGATCTTTCGGACGATTCTGCCGCAAAGCTGAAGAGCGTCGTCGAAGGGTTTGCGAAGACGTTTGCGTGAGGCGCGCGCCCCTTCTCCCGCTTGCGGGAGAAGGTGGCCGAAGGCCGGATGAGGGGCGCCGCCGCCCCAGCGATGATGAGAAGCGTCTGTCTACGCCCAGCAGCCCTCATCCGACCTCGCTTCGCGAGGCCACCTTCTCCCGCAAGCGGGAGAAGGAGACGCCCCAGGCAAACGAACATTACGCAAGAAGAACGCCCATGCCCTCGCTGAAGGATCTTCGCAACCGCATCTCCTCCGTCAAGGCGACGCAGAAGATCACCAAGGCCATGCAGATGGTGGCCGCGGCGAAGCTGCGCCGCGCGCAAAATGCGGCGGAGGCCGCGCGGCCCTACGCCGAGCGCATGGAGTCCGTGCTCGCCAATCTTGCGGGCGGCGTCGTGGGCGGTCCAGAGCTGCTCACGGGCAACGGGCGCGACGAGACGCATCTCCTCGTCGTCGCGACCGCCGAGCGCGGGCTCTGCGGGGCTTTCAACTCCTCGATCGTGCGCCTCGCACGCGAGCACATTCAGCGCCTCCAGGGCCAAGGCAAAACGGTCAAGATCCTCTGCATCGGCAAGAAGGGCTTCGATCAGCTGCGCCGGCAATATGAGAAGGACATCATCGAGCTCATCGAACTGCGCGGCGTGAAGCAGATCGGCTTCGACAACGCCGAGCCGATCGGCAAGAAGCTGATCAAGCTGTTCGAGGACGGCCACTTCGACGTGGCGACCCTGTTCTTCTCGCGCTTCAAGTCGGTGATCGCGCAAATTCCGACCGCCCTGCAGCTGATCCCGGCGCAGATTCCGGTCAATGAGAACGAGGAAGCCTTGAGCGGCCCGCAACCGGTCTATGAATATGAGCCGGGCCAGGACGAAATCCTCGCGGAGCTGCTGCCACGCAACATCAGCGTGCAGATATTTCGGGCGTTGCTCGAGAATGCGGCGTCGGAGCAGGGCGCGCGCATGAGCGCGATGGACAGCGCGACGCGCAACGCCGGCGACATGATCAAGAAGCAGACGATGCAATACAACCGTTCGCGGCAGGCGATGATCACCAAGGAGCTCATCGAGATCATTTCGGGCGCGGAGGCGTTGTGATGATGGAGACTGAGGATGATGTCGGAGGAGGTCATTCTTAGGACGGCCGACGTCCAAATTTCGCCGACGCTGGTGAAATTTGGGGACGTCACTGCTCATACAGCGGACATCCAATATGTTGAACTTGGGGAATCCGAAACACGAAGCTTGGTCGGTCTTATAATGATGGGAGTGGCCGTTCCGGCGCTTCTGATCGGCCTGGCCGCTATTGCCGGCTTTTTTGGCGGCGCTGTTGTCGATGGTCATTTGCTTCCTCGTCGTAGTATTGACGGTAGTATCTATATCGATCCGGTATTTATACATTCTTTCTTGATTGGGTTTGCCGGTTTGCTGTTGGGAAGTTGTGGGCATAAGCTTTCGTGGCAGAAATATAGAATCATATTGCGTATCGGAGGTAAAGACCGTGCAGTGTTCGCTGCCGACAATCGAGCGTCGGTGAACCGAGTGAAAGCCGCGCTCGACAGAGCAATCGCGATGCGCGGATAGGCGGGGGAGAATAGAGGCGGGTGCGCGTGATGACCGAAGAGATGACCAAGCTGGTCTTTGCGGAATTGCAGGCCATCCGTACCTCGACGGAGCGCGTAGAGTTGGACGTCTCTGACCTCAAAGTGCGCATGTCGCGGGTTGAGCGCGATTTGAGTCAGGCCGGGGCTCAGCTCCTTCTAATGAACCGGCGGATGGATCGCTTCGACGGACGATTGGCGCGGGTCGAGCGGCGGCTTGAAACGGGACTGATTTCCGCGGAGTTGGATCATGGCCGAGGAGACGACCGATATCGTTCTTGAACATCTGCGGTGAATGCGGCAGAGCTTGGACGACATACGCGAGGACGTGCGCGAGCTGAAGGTTCGAGTTTCGGCGGTGGACATGCAGGTTGCGACAATCAACAATCGGCTGGATCGCTTCGACGAACGCGTCGTGCGCGTGGAACGTCGGCTGGAGCTGGTCGAAGTTTAGGAGCTTGAAGCGATGACGGTCGAACTGGCCGATGTCATCCTGAAGGAGTTGCGGGCGATGCAGCCGCATCTGGACGCAATTCGCGAAGACATCCGCGACTTGACAATACGCATGTCGGCTGTTGAGAAGCAGCTGACCGTGGCGAGCGACCGGATTGAACGGTTCGACGCCCGCCTCGCGCGGGTGGAGCGGCGGCTCGAGCGACGCGCCGCGTGAGCGGGACAAATCTTGGTGTCCTTCATGCCTTTGTGGTGAAATTCCACCACAAAGGCACGAAGGACACCAAGGGAAACACTAAGCGCAATCGCGCTCACGACATTGAACGAGGACTAAACAAATGGCGACGGGCAATCAGTCCACAGGGCGCATCACGCAGGTCATCGGCGCGGTCGTCGATGTGGCCTTCGACGGACATCTGCCGGAAATCCTGAACGCGCTCGAGACGCAGAACCAGGGTCAGCGGCTCGTGCTCGAGGTCGCGCAGCACTTGGGCGAGAACACCGTGCGCGCGATCGCCATGGACTCGTCCGAGGGCCTCACGCGCGGGCAGGAGGTCAGCGACACCGGCGCGCCGATCTCGGTGCCGGTCGGGGACGAGACGCTCGGCCGCATCATCAACGTCATCGGCGAGCCGGTGGACGAAGCCGGCCCCGTCAACACGAGCGCGCGGCGCGCGATCCACCAGCCCGCGCCGTCCTATGCCGAGCAGGCGACGGAGGCGCAGATCCTCGTCACCGGAATCAAGGTCGTGGACCTGCTCGCGCCTTACGCCAAGGGGGGCAAGATCGGCCTCTTCGGCGGCGCCGGCGTCGGCAAGACCGTGCTGATCATGGAGCTCATCAACAATGTCGCCAAAGCGCACGGCGGCTATTCGGTCTTCGCAGGCGTCGGCGAGCGCACGCGCGAGGGCAACGACCTTTATCACGAGATGATCGAGTCCAAGGTCAACAAGGACCCCAAGGAGCATGGCGGCTCCACGGCGGGCTCGAAATGCGCGTTGGTCTACGGGCAGATGAACGAGCCGCCGGGCGCGCGCGCCCGCGTCGGGCTCACGGGCCTTACTGTCGCCGAGCACTTCCGCGACCAGGGCCAGGACGTGCTGTTCTTCGTCGACAACATCTTCCGCTTCACGCAGGCGGGCTCGGAAGTGTCGGCGCTGCTCGGCCGCATCCCCTCGGCGGTCGGCTATCAGCCGACGCTCGCGACCGACATGGGCGCGCTGCAGGAGCGCATCACCACGACGACCAAAGGCTCGATCACCTCGGTGCAGGCGATCTATGTGCCCGCGGACGACCTGACCGACCCGGCGCCGGCCACCTCTTTCGCCCACCTCGACGCGACGACCGTGCTCTCGCGCTCGATCGCCGAGAAAGGCATCTATCCGGCGGTCGACCCGCTGGATTCCACCTCCCGCATGCTCTCTCCCGCCGTCGTCGGCGACGAGCACTACGACGTGGCGCGCCGGGTGCAGTCGACCTTGCAGCGCTACAAGTCGCTGCAGGACATCATCGCGATTCTCGGCATGGACGAGCTCTCGGAAGAGGACAAGCTCGTCGTGGCCCGCGCCCGTAAGATCGAGCGCTTCCTGTCGCAACCCTTCCACGTCGCGGAAGTGTTCACGGGCTCGCCCGGCAAGCTCGTCGCGCTCGCCGACACGATCAAGGGGTTTAAAGGCCTCGTGAACGGCGACTACGATCATCTGCCGGAAGCGGCCTTCTATATGGTCGGAACCATCGAAGAGGCCGTCGAGAAGGCGGCGAAGCTCGCGAAAGAAGCGGCGTAATCAGGGGCGTCCCCTTCTGCCGCGGAGCGGGAGAAGGTGGCCTCGCGAAGCGAGGTCGGATGAGGGGCGCCGGGCATAGAGGGAAACCTCTCAAGGGAACTAGGGCCGAACCGGCCCTCATCCGGCCTTCGGCCACCTTCTCCCGCTCCGCGGGAGAAGGGGAAACCTCCCAAGGGCGCTAGCACATGGCCGCTTTCCACTTCGAACTCGTCTCCCCCGAGAAGCTTCTGTTTTCGGGAGACGTCGATTCTGTCGTCGCGCCCGGCGCGGACGGGCAATTCACCGTGCTCGCCAATCACGCGCCGGTCATGACGACATTGAAACCCGGGGTCGTGGTTATCAATGGAGCCGAAAAGCTGTTCGTCCGCGGCGGCTTCGCCGACGTCTGCGCCAAGGGCTTCACGATCCTCGCCGAGCAGGCGATCGCCATCAAGGATGTCGACATCACCAAGCTCGAGCAGGATATCAAGGACGCGCGCGAGGACGTCGCTGACGCCAAGATCGAGGCCGATCGCGTCGCCGCGGCAGAGAAGCTGCAGCAACTGTTGGATCTGCGGGCTGCGTTGTAGCCGGCTTCATGAAGTCTTCGTGTCGGTTTTTCACCGCGTAAGACACAAAGCACGCTAAGTATTCACCCAGTCGTCATGGGGCTCCGCGAAACCGCGCTCGAAGACATGGCTGCAAACCTCCCGAAGCGCGGGCGGCTTCTCGGCCTCGACCTCGGAACCAAGACGATCGGCCTCGCGCTCTCCGATGTCGAGCGCCGCATCGCTTCGCCGCTCGACGTGATCCGCCGCAAAAAATTTAGCCTCGACGCGGAGGAGCTCATGAAGCGCATCCGCGAGTTCGACGCCCAGGCGCTCGTCGTCGGCCTGCCGCTGTCGCTCGACGGGTCGGAGGGACCGCGCGTCCAGGCGACGCGCGCCTTCATGCGCAACCTCGCGGCCTATTCACCGCCGCCGCACGTCTATTGGGATGAGCGCATGTCGACGGCCGCCGTCACGCGCGAGCTCATCGCGCAGGACGCGACGCGCGCGAAGCGCGCCGAAGTCGTCGACCGCATGGCCGCTGCTTATATTCTGCAAGGCGCGCTCGATCGGCTCGCCAGACTCTCAACCAAGGAGACGTAGGCAGCGGAGCATCGAAGACAGCGAAGGCTCCACCGCCGCCGCGCGCTTCAAGGAATCGAGGTCGATTCGTTTGGCAAGCTGCATTCTCGTCATGGGTTTGCGATATTCTGGCCACCGCGATCTCAGTGTCGTAATCGCCTCCGCCGTCGTGGTCGGCCGTTTGTGCGAGAGCCCATCAATATGGCGAAGTAGAAAGGCCTCATGACAAGGTTCTTGCCAGACGATCGAAACGTCGAGTTTCCACGCCTTTTCCTCGGCTTGGCGCCGTCGTTCGGGCTCGCGATCGACACGATCCGAATCGATCAACATAAATTTTAACCGATATTCGGCTCTGCTTTTGCCTAGTCGTTCCAACTCCTTTCCCGCCCTGCGGAGCATCGCGAGAGGGTCGCCGGCGCCGGGATTGAGATTGACAACCTGAATGAAAAACTGTCGCTCGTTTTCGTGCAGAAGAGCGTTCAACACTTGTCCATAGGCCTGCTCCGAGTCGCCCTCGCAACCGAGAAAAACCGGCGACTTCTGCGGAATTTTGGCGTGCCGGCTCATCCGATTCGTGGAACCGAGCCGTAAGCGCCGCCAAGATATTTTTTGTAAAGATTGTCGCTGCGACGCACCTCGGCAACATCCATCAGGCTATACATACGTGTCCGTCCACGATTGTCTTTTTCACAAAAAACAACTTGTTCTTTCGTGAGATCGTCTAGCAACGAGGCCGAATGACAGGATACCCAGAGCTGTGCGTCTTGCGGGTTGCGGGTCGTATCATAGAACCACGCAACAATTTCTGGAAGAATCAGCGGATGGATCGACAGGTCCAGTTCATCGATGATTGCGACGCCGCCCGATTGGAGCGCTGCCAATATGAGTGGAAAAATCCGAATGAAAGATCGTGTGCCATGGCTTTCGAGGAGCCACGGCATATCGACATGCAGACCGTTATGCTTGAACAACGGTGCTGGACCGGTAGCGGTTTGGACGATACGCAATTCCTCAACGCCGACGTCGATGCGCTGTAACTCTTTGTTAAGCGCATCGACAATTGCGGGGTTTTGAGCGAGCAACTGGACGACGGATTGATCGTCGAGATCTGTTCGATCAAAAAGAATGTTACCTACCACGCTGGTCGTGACCTTTGCCAAGAATTTCGAGGCTTCATGTTCGAACAAAGCGAGCGTCGCTACAACGCTTGCGTTCTCGCGCACCTTGTCGATGACTTTCGAGAAACCCGACAGCGGGAATGCATCGGAGCCTAGGACGCGATGCGCGCCATCACGCTCGAACACACGCAGCCATTTACCTCGGCCTTGCCGCTTGAAGCGCAATGCTTCTCGGACGACCTTCTGAATGCTTCCATCTTTTGGCAGAAGCTCGAGTTCATAACGAAGAATCCCCAGTTTCTCAGAGGTCGCGCGACCTTGACTCGCCGCGGCTAGATCCATAACCCCGCCGAACTCGACGGCTAAACGCGTGGCCCTGTTCGCGGACTCCGGGTCGTTGAAACGTTCGCAAGGCAAACTTGGTCCCTTGTGCTGAAAGCTCTCGCGCAAGAACCATGCGATAAACGCCAAGGCTTTGAGTACCGTGGATTTTCCCGAGCCATTGGCGCCGAACAGCGCCACGGCCTTTGGCGCGCGACTGACGGACCCCGGGAATATCGGCGCGAAGCGTTCGGGATAATCGGACACGGTTTTCGAAACGCTCAAATCCAGCATTTGCGCGTCGCGAACGGAATAGAAGTTCTCGATTTCCAGCCGATAGAGCATACCGCGAATTTTGCGATCTCTGCCGCCGAAGTCAACGGATTTCTGCTAATTTTAAAAAATGAGGCGCCGCGATCGAGTTGCTTCTCGGATCAGTTTCGACCCTCTCATGGCTGCCTCCAACATTTTACGGGGCTCGCTCGATCGCCTCGCTCAGGCTTAGCCTGCGACGTGTAACGAAAGGCGCGGCTCGTTGCGCTGGGCCGCCGTCAAGACGCGCCCCATCGAGACGAGCAGAGGCGCGACCTCTTCGGCGGTCACTGCTTCGGACCGCGCTTCGGTGGCTTCGAGCAGCGTCAGCGCCTCCTCCGCGAGCGCCCCGCAATTAACGAGGCGGCGAATATCGCCGCTCTGCGCGCCCTCGCCACGGGCCGTCGCCAGAGCTGACGCCATGGCGCGCAGCGACCTTGAAAGCAACGCCGGGGCTTCCTCCGGGAAGCCCGCCTCGGTCAGCGCCTTCGCCATGCGCAGGGAGCGATCGGCCTCGGCGGCGTCGGCTGTCGCAGAACGCGATTCCAGCGAAGGCTTCGTCGGCAACGTCGGCGAGCGATAATGCTCGCGCACGCTCTCGGCGAGTTGCGCAAGGCCCGAGGCGGCAAGCCGTTGCATGCGCCGCCAGGAGGCGAGATCCATGATTTCGACGCCCGCAGCGGCCTGTGCTTCTTCCGCGGCGAGAGTCTCGGCGTCGGCGTCGAGCACCACGCACAACAGGGATCCGCCGTCCGCGCCGCGCCGCTCCTCGACGAGCAGCACCGCCTCTCCGAGCCGCTCGCGCAGCTCTGCGGCGAGCTTCTCGCCGGCGGAGATCACGCGCGGCGCGCGGGCCTTCGCATCCGCCATGACGGCGTTCATGCGCTCGATGAAGGCCGCGCGACCGGAAGGCATGTCCAGGCGCTCGATGTCGCCCAAGCCGTCGAGCACGCCGTCGGCGAGCGCCTGCTTCTGCCCGAGCAGATGCATGATGTTGTGCTCGATCGTGCCCTCTGCGACGAGGTTGATGACAGCGACGGAGCGCGTCTGATTCTTGCGCCAGGCGCGGGCGATGCGTTGCTCGATCTTCGCCGGGTTCCAAGGCAGGTCTATGTTGATGACGGCGCTCGCGACCTGCAGATTTAGGCCCGTGGCGCCGCTATCAGTCGAAAGAAAAAGGCGGCAGGCGGGGTCGCGCTTGAAGCGGTTGATCTCGGCGCGGCGACGCTCCTGAGGCAGCGAGCCCGTGTGCCAGGCGGCCTCGACGCCCATTTCGCCTGCGAGCTCGCGCACGAGCGCGAGCATGCGCTCCCATTCGGAAAAGACGATGACCTTGCGGTCGCCCTCCTCCAGGAGATCGGCGAGGATTTTTTCAAGCTCCTCGAGCTTGGGGCTCACGCGACATTCCGGATCGAGAATCGCGGGGGTGTCGCAGACCATGCGCATGCAGGAGAGCAGCTGTTGGAGGCGATCGAACTCTTCCTTGCGCAACGGTCGTTTTTGCGCCATGGCGAGCAGCTTCTTCGCGGGGGTCTGATAGTCCTCGTAGCGGAGCCTCTGCTCGCCCGAGAGCTGCACGAAGAAGGTCTTGACCGTGCGGCCCGGCAGCTCCTTTTCGACTTCGGCCTTGCGCCGGCGCAGCATTAGCGGCGCCACGCGCGCGCGCAGCTCGGCCAGATTCTTGTAGTTCGTCGGCCGACCGCGCTCGTCGAGCTCATAGAAATCGCGATTGAAACGGAAGAGCGGCCCGAGCGCCTCGGGATCGAGATATTGGATGATCGAATAAAGCTCGTCGATGCGGTTCTCGAGCGGCGTGCCGGTCAGCACAAAGACGTGCGGTGCGCGCAACGACTTCACGCGGCGCGCCGTCTTCGTCTGCCAGTTCTTGATGCGCTGCGCCTCGTCCAGCACGATGACGTCTGGCTTCAGCATGTCGTTGACGGCCTCGACGTCGCCGTCCCCGAGCACCTGCTCGTAGTTGACGATGGTGAAGAAGGCCGGATCGCGAAAAGCGGCGAGCCGCTCGGCGCGCGCGCCGAAGACGAGCCGCGTCGAGCGCTCGGAGAAGCGCGCGATCTGCTCTTCCCATTCGGCTTTGAGCGAGGCCGGACAGACGATGAGGACGCGCTCGATCCCCTTGCGACGCGCCAGCAGCTCGCAGCCGGCGATGGCCTGGATCGTCTTGCCGAGGCCCATCTCGTCGGCGAGCAGCGCGCGCTCGCCGAAGGCGAGATGCGTCGCGCCGGCGCGCTGGTAGGGCAGGAGCGGGTATTTGAGCACGTCGAAGGACTCGAGCCCGGCTTCGACATCAGCAGCGAAAGCGGCGGCGGACGCGCCGCGCGCCTCGAGCCGGCGAGCTCGCTCCAGCCATGGGCCGAAGTGGCGCGAGACCCGAAGAATCGCGGGCGCGTCCGGAGCTTCGCGCAGAAGTTCCGCGATCGACTCCGGCGCCTGCGTGAGAGTCCCATCCGCCTCGAGCCAGGGCTTGAGCCAACGCCGCGCCTCCTTGAGCGCGCTCTCGTCTGCGTTGGCCGGCCAGCTCACGACCGGCTTCGCGCCCCCGCGACGATCGAGAAAGACTTCGACGCGTGGACCGCCGCCGGCGGCCGCCTCGCGGAACGCGCGCGCCTTGCCGCGCTTCAGGGCCGCCAGCACGCCCTCGATATGCTTGCAGGTCCCGAGAAAATTCACGCGATGGTCGATGCAGCCGCAGGAATTTTCGAAACCCGCGAGGCTGCGGATCTCGACGTCGTAATCGCCGCCGCTGGCGGAGCGGACGCGAAAGTCGCCGTAGAAGCCCTGATCGGCGCGGGCGGCCACGACCTCGCCGATCTCGGTCTGGCCCCGCCAGCGCCGCAGTTCGATCTCGTCGGCGTCGCTCGTCGCCCAGCCCTGCGCCGGCGCGCGCTGCAGCACTTTTGCGGCCTTGGACTTGCGTCCCTTGCTCGAAGCTGCGCGCTTCGCGGCGGCTTTCTTCGCCATATCCGAAGATCTCCTTCCGGCGCGGACGAATCGGCGCCGCGCTCTGACGCAGCATCAGTGTTGAGGCTGTTCCATGTCGTCGGACAATGGGCTCCCGCGCGCCATGCACAGATTTCGCGCAAGGGGTTCGGCGCGCCGGCGCTTTGAGAGGTCGAGCGCCTCCGGTAGGATGGTCCGCATAAGAGGGGAGGCGCCCCATGCGTTCGCCCAACATAAGCGCGGCCCTGCTCGCGGGCCTCGTCACCTTGCTCGCGTCGAATGTCGGCCTGGCGGGCGGCTATTGTCCCAACGCCGCGCATCGGGCGCCGGCCGCTCCGCCGGCGGGGATTGTCCCGGATGTTTTGAAAACCCTCGGCCTCGGTCCGGACGCCTCGCAAGAGGGGCTCTACGTGCGTTGCGCCGGCGCGAAGCTGCTGGCTTGCTCAGTCGGCGCCAATTTGAACTGCTTCAAGGCCGACGTGCGCCGGAAGTCGCCCGGCGCGACCGCCTGGTGTCGCGAGCACCGGGGCGACGCCAGCATTCCGATGGCGGCGACGGGGCACGACACGATCTACTCCTGGTCCTGCAAGGGCTCACGCGCCGTCGCCGGGGCCTCTGCGCTGCACGTCGACGCGCAAGGCTATGTCGTCGAGAACTGGACCGAAGTGCGCTGACGCCTCAAAGGAGTTCCTGCAGATGCGGGAATACCGCGGGTTTGCCGGAAGCGTCGATCGTCACGAGGACGATCTTCAGCCCGACGAGCAGCGTCGCGCCGCGCCAGAACTCTTGTCGCAGCGTGAAAGAGGACGAGCCGATGGTCTCGAGCGTCGTGCGCGCCTCGATGAGATCGTCTAACCGGGCCGAAGCGCGAAAGTCGATCTCTATGTGGCGCACGACGAAGAACATTCCGAATTCGTCGGCGATGCGCTTCGGCGTCCATCCCGAGACGCGCATGGCCTCGACCCGGGCGCGCTCGGCGAATTTGAGGTAATTCGCGTGATAGACGATGCCGCCTGCATCCGTGTCTTCGTAATAGACGCGGAAGGAGATGCGATGTGGTTCTGGCGCCGTCATGGACCTTCCGTCCGGATCCGCGGGTGGGTCGTTGCAAACCAGGGTCGTTTGGTCGCTTCGTTCGTCAGAAAGCCCACCTGCGTCCTCCCGTCCGCTTGACGAGTCCCATTCCTACGCGCCAATAGACGCGCGAGGCGCGGCGCGCAAATCCCGTTCGGAGACACCGCAACATGAATATCCACGAATACCAGGCCAAAGCCATATTGCGCGAATTCGGGGCTCCCGTCGCCGCCGGCGTCCCCGTGCTGAAGGCGGAAGAAGCCGCCGCAGCCGCCAAAGTGCTCCCTGGCCCGGTCTACGTGGTGAAGGCGCAGATCCACGCCGGCGGGCGCGGCAAGGGCCATTTCAAGGAGGCCGCCGCCGGCGACAAGGGCGGCGTGCGCATCGCGAAGTCGATCGAAGAAGCCGAGACCTTCGCGAAGCAGATGCTTGGCCATACGCTCGTCACCGCGCAGACGGGCGAAGCCGGCAAGCAGGTCAACCGGCTCTATATCGAAGACGGCGCCGCGATCGAGAAGGAGTTCTATCTCTCGATCCTGATCGACCGCGCCACATCGCGCGTTTCCTTCGTCGTCTCGACCGAAGGCGGCATGGACATCGAGAAGGTCGCTCATGACACGCCGGAGAAGATCGTGACCTTTTCCGTCGATCCGGCGACGGGGATCATGCCGCACCACGGCCGCCGCGTCGCGCAGGCGCTGGGACTTTCGGGCGATCTCGTCAAGCAGGCCGGCAAGCTGACCGAGCAGCTCTATACGGCCTTCGTCGCCAAGGACATGGAGCTTTTGGAGATCAACCCGCTCATCGTCACCAAGGACGGGAAGCTGCGCTGCCTCGACGCCAAGGTCGCCTTCGACGACAACGCCCTGCATCGCCACCCGGACGTCGTGGCGCTGCGCGACGTCACCGAGGAGGACGAGAAGGAGATCGAGGCCTCGAAATATGAGCTCGCCTATATCTCCCTCGATGGCGCGATCGGCTGCATGGTCAATGGCGCGGGCCTCGCGATGGCGACGATGGACATCATCAAGCTCTATGGCGAGAACCCCGCAAACTTCCTCGATGTCGGCGGCGGCGCGAGCCGCGAGAAGGTGACGGCGGCGTTCAAGATCATCACCGCCGACCCCAAGGTGAAGGGCATCCTCGTCAACATCTTCGGCGGCATCATGAAATGCGACGTGATCGCAGAAGGCGTCATCGCCGCGGTCAAGGAAGTCGGCCTCAAGGTGCCGCTCGTCGTGCGGCTCGAGGGCACGAACGTCGACCTTGGCAAGAAGATCATCGACTCCTCGGGTCTCGACGTGATCGCCGCCGAGGATTTGGACGACGCGGCGCAGAAGATCGTCGCGGCGGTGAAGGTCGCGGCGTAAGTCTCCGTTACTCAATCGGCGCGTCGTAGCTCTTGACGTTCTTCGCGCCGACAAAGCTGAAGTGCCACCACTCGCGCGGATAATTATCGAAACCGTGGCGGCGCATCAGCGCCACGAGCCGGTCGCGGTGAGCGCGCGACTTGGCCGGCACGCGCGACTTCGTCCAGGAACGCCGGTCGAAATAGTCGAAGGGCGCGCCGAAGTCCCAGCCGACGACGCCGAGGTCGACGGCGAGCCCGGTCGAGTGTCCGGACTTCAAGGCGATGTAGCCCTGCGCGAACAGCCTTCGCTTTGCGACATTCGGATAATAGTCGCGCTTCGTCGATTCATCGCCGCTCTTCGACCAGGCGACGAATGCGGCGACCGAGCGGATCGGACGATAGCAGTCATAGACGACGAGATCGAAACCCGCCGCGTGCGCTTCATCTTCGGCTCGCGCGAGCGCCCGCGCGGCTTCGGCGCGCAGCCAGCACTGCGCCGCGCCATAGCCCGGGACGGCGCGACCCGTGAAATTCTGCGCCGTGGCGTAGCGCATCTCCTGGCGGATGCCCGGCGCGGCGTCGGCGAGCTTCACGAAGCCCGGCGGCGGCTCGCCGGCCGCCGCGCCTCGATCGAGCAGCAGCAGCGCGACGAGCGCCAACAGGCTGCGGTGGCGCGTCGCCATCATCGCGCGCTCGCTGTTGCACGACGGCTCGCGAGCTGGCGCTGCGCCAGCGCGCGCACATAGTCGAAGTCGATCGCGGCGACGCATTTGTGGCCATTGGGGCAGAGTTCCAGCGACGGCAGATAGCAGGGCGCGCAGGCGACGGGGGCGTGGACGATCGTCACGTCGCGCCCGAAGGGGGCCCAGGTCTCTATCGGCGCGACGCCGGAAAAGATCGCGATCGATTGAACGCCGAGCCGCGCGGCGAGATGCGTCAGCCCGCTGTCATTGCCGACATAGAGATCGGCTTCGGCGATGAGCGCGATCGCCTCCTCGAGGGAGGTGCGCCCGACATAGGATCTCGCGCCGGCCTCCTCGGCGCGCGCGGCGAGGCCCGGCGCGCCCTCCGCTTCCGCCTTCGAGCCGAGCAGAACGACGGCCGCCTCCATCTCGCGCGTCAGAAAGGCGGCGAGCCGAAGGAAATTCTCGAGCGGCCAATTCTTGATCGCCCGCCCCGAAAAGGGGTGAAGAGCGACAAGCGGACGCCCCTTGCGGAAGGGGAGGTCCACCCCCGCATTGCCCGCGAGCGTCCGACGCAGCGAGGCGCCGCGCCACTGAGCGTCACGCCGGAAGAAATCGACGACGCCATGCGCGAGGCTCAACATCATCATTCGCTGGTTAAGCGCGAGACTGTCGGAATGCAGAAAATTCGGCCTCGGGACCCCGACCGTCAGAACCGACCGGCAGGCGTCGCTCACATAGCCGCATTTGAACGTCGCCGAGATGTGGTCGAGCACGACGCGGGTGTCGGGATCGACGCGCAGGTCGATCGCGAGATCGAAGGCCGTGTCGCCGAGCTCCCCGAGCCGCTCGCGGGAAAACGGCGGGCGCGATCCGTCGGCGGTCGGCGCGAAGAAGTCGAGCGCCTCGACGCGCGCGAAAACTCCAAGGGCGCGCGCGAGCGATGCGTTCCACGGCCCGCAGAGAAGCGTCATTTTCGCTTCGGGAAAAGCTTCGCGAAGCACGGTGAAGGAATCGAGCGCCAGAACGAAATCGCCGATATGGTCGAGCTTGACGACCAGAATGTTCTCTATTCCGGGCTCGCCGACGTAGGCCGCAAAGTCTTCGCCGGCCCACACCTTGGGGCCCTCGGTTTCTCCCGCCTCGCGTCTGCGTCCGAAATGGCTTTCATATTCGTCGTTCTGCGAAATCTCGTTCAAAATCTTGCGCAGACCCGCGCCCTTATGGAAGAGCGCGCTGTAGTAGTCCAGATTTTTCGGATCCGGATTTCGCCCCAGAAAGGCGCCGAGCAGCAGCGCCGCATCGTCGCGGCTCGCCTGCTTCGACCATGGCAGCTTTTTCAACCAGCGCATCGAAGCCCTTCGAACGGCGGCGCGGCGACGCGCGCCTTGTCGAGTTCACGGCCCGATCACGCCGCGGCGCGAGTTTGTCTCGCGCGAAGGTCGCTCACTCCAGCGTCTTTGCAAGCGCGGCGGCGATCGCGTCGCCCATAGCGCGCGTCGAGACTGGCGTCTGCCCCGCCCCGGCGATATCCGCCGTGCGCAGCCCCTGGTCGAGGACCGCGGCGATGGCGGCGTCGATCGCGCCTGCCGCCTGCGGCAGGTCGAAGGAATAGCGCATCGCCATGCCGAGCGAGCCGATCATCGCGATCGGGTTCGCGATCCCCTTGCCGGCGATGTCCGGGGCCGAGCCGTGGCAGGGCTCGTACATCGCCTTGCGCTTGCCGTCCCCGTCCGCGGCGCCTAGCGAAGCGGAAGGCAGCATTCCGAGTGAGCCGGTCAGCATCGCGGCCTCGTCCGACAGCATGTCGCCGAAGAGATTGTCGGTGACCACGACGTCGAACTGCTTGGGCCGGCGCACGAGCTGCATGGCGAGCGCGTCGGCGAGCATATGCTCGAGGTTGACGTCGGCATATTCGCGCTTGTGCAGCGCCGTGATGACCTCGCGCCAGAGATAGCCCGACTTCATCACATTGGCTTTCTCGGAGGATGTGACTTTGTTGCTGCGCTTCCTGGCGAGCTCGAAGGCCACCCGGCCGATGCGCTCGATCTCGAACGTGTCGTAGACCTGCGTGTCGACGGCGCGCTTCTGGCCGTTGCCGAGCTCGACGATCTCTTTCGGCTGGCCGAAATAAACGCCGCCCGTGAGCTCGCGCACGATCATGATGTCGAGTCCGTCGACGAGCTCGCGCTTGAGCGAGGAGGCGTCGGCGAGCGCCGGATAGCAGATCGCCGGGCGCAGATTGGCGAAGAGCTCCAGATCCTTGCGCAGCCGCAAGAGACCCGCTTCCGGGCGCACGTCATAGGGCACGCCGTCCCATTTGGGCCCGCCGACGGCGGCGAGCAGCACGGCGTCGGCCGCATAGGCGAGCCTCATGTCGGCTTCGCTGATCGCCATCCCATGCGCGTCATAAGCCGCGCCGCCGACGAGCCCCTTCTCGGTCTCGAACCTCGCGACGCCCGCAGCGTTGAGCACGGTGAGGACCTTCTCCGCCTCGGCGGTGATCTCGGGGCCGATGCCGTCGCCGGGCAGGAGCAGGAGTTTGAAGGGGGGCATTCATTCCTCTGGCGGTTCGCCGATGTCGGCGCCACGCCGGATGTTCCGAATCTCGCGCCCTCGGCGCGTCATTAAGGCGCTGCCAAAGCTAATGCAACTACAAGCCGGTCAGCCCGCGCGTCTGGAGCCGGCCACAGGACGGCCGACTCTGGCGTTCGTCGAAGACGCGAGCCAATCTCTCAAGTCGATGAATTCGATCAACGCCCGGCTGACGAGAACCATCGCTTCATCGGGCGTGAGCGCCCAGCCCAGGCGGGCGAGTTCGACCGCCATGTCGAAGCGGTCGCCATCGGCGACGTAAATCGAGACCGCGTCGGCGGGCGACGCTTACCCGTCACCGCGACGCAACGCGTGCGGTCTCGACCGTTCAGGAATGCCTGCCAAGCTCGCGCGCCGGCGGATGTGACGATCGGCGTCGTCCGTCAGCGCGGCTGCGGCACGATCCGCAGATAGGGCTTCGGTGCGCTCCATCCCTGCGGATAGACTTTCTTGGCCTCCTCGTCGGAGACCGAGCCGGCGATGATCACGTTGTCGCCCTGCTTCCAGTTCACGGGAGTCGCCACTTTGTGCTTCGCCGTGAGCTGCAGCGAATCGATCACGCGCAGCACCTCGTCGAAATTGCGGCCTGTCGTCATGGGATAGATGATGATGAGCTTGACCTTCTTGTCGGGCCCGACGACGAACACGTTGCGCACGGTCTGATTGTCCGCAGGCGTCCGCGCGGCCGCCTCGCCCGCGGCGCTCGCCGGCAGCATGCCGTAAAGCTTGGAGATGCGCAGATCGATGTCGCCGATCATCGGATAGTTGGGCGCGGCGCCCTGCGTCTCCTTGATGTCGCCCGCCCATTTCTCGTGGTCTGCGACGGAATCGACGCTCAGCCCGATCACCTTGACGTTGCGCCGGTCGAATTCTGGCTTGAGCTTGGCGACATAGCCGAGCTCGGTGGTGCAAACGGGCGTGAAGTCCTTGGGATGCGAGAACAGTACGGCCCAGCCGTCGCCGATCCATTCGTGAAACCTGATCGGCCCATGCGTGGTCACGGCTTCGAAATCCGGGGCGGTGTCGCCGATTTGAAGGGTCATGTCGATCTTCCTTGGGTGCTTGCTCGCCGCGCCGGGTCCTCGCAGGCGCCGAGGATCGCTAAAGCGGCGATAGCGCCTTAGCTATGGCCATGCCGCCGCGCGTCAATGTCGGGCCGGACGCCGGCCGGGAGCGGCGGACGAGGGCATGCGACAATTCGTCCTCGGCCTGAGCCCTTGCAGGAACCGCCGCTCGCGTGCAGCTTGAAAACTGCAGCAAAAGGCCTGAGACAGCCATACGCGACAAGAATAATCCGCTGCGCCGAAACCACCAGGAGACGCACCCAATGAGAACCTCGTCACGCTTCGCGCTGTTCGCGGCCTTCGCCGCGACGCTTGCCGCCGCTTCGCCCGCCCGGGCGTTCTGTCTTTTCGGCTGCGAACCGACCGAAGAGGACGCCAAGAAGGTCTTCACCAATCTCGTTCACCAGAAGTTCGACCCCGACGCGCAGATCGCCGATTTCAAGGTGGACCGGTTCTGGCGCATCGACGTCGAGGGCGCGGGGCACTCCGGCATTGAATATTATTACACGGCCAAGGTCGCCTTCCCCAAGGGCGCCAACCTCGAGTGCAAGGCCGACGCCGAGGGCAAGGTCAAGGCGGGCTGCTCGCCAAACACCACCTTCTTCTCGACGACGATCCAGAACCAGATGATCAAGGAAAAGCAATATATTGAGCCGGGCAAGGTGATCGAGTTCAAGGACGAGACCCGCTTCGACCAGGAGGGCGGCGGCTGGAAGGGCCAGGACGGCAACAAATACTGATCGCCGCGCGCGCCCCGGCGCCTCTTTGCCGGGGCGCGCCTTTGGTGTAGAAAGCGCGCCAGTTCATCGCGCGTCGCGCCGGGAGGAAGCGTTACACAATGCAACAGGTCATCATGTCGATCCACCTCATGGTGGTTGTCGTGCTCGTGGCGCTGGTGCTCTATCAAAAATCCGAGGGCGGCGCGCTTGGCATCGGCCAGAGCGGCCTCTTCTCCGGTCGCGGCCAGGCGAATGCGCTGACCCGCGCGACGAGCATCCTCGGCGCCATCTTCTTTCTGACGAGCGTCCTGCTCACCGTGCTGCCGGCCTGGGAGCGGCGCAACTCGGCGGGGGGCGAGGACTGGACCAAGGCCTTCGACCAGAGCATCGAGCTCAAGGAGGTCAAGCAGCCGCCGGCGACGGCGCCCGACGCCGAGAAGCCGAAGTCGCAGGCGAACGAGTCAGAGAGCATCTTCGATCAGCTCAAGCGCGCGCAGGAGCAGCGCCGGGCCGCGAGCGGCAAGACCGATGCTCCGGCTCCCGAGGCGACAAGCCCCGCGCCCGAGGCGCCTGCGAGCGGGTCGGCGCCGTCGGCCGCTCCCGATCAGCCGCCCGTCGAGGCGCCGAAGAACTGAGACCCGGCGCCTGAAGCGTTTGTACGTCGACCCTCCGCCCCTGCGTCCGCGGGGGCGGGCGTGGCGCGTCGTGAAACTCTGCGCCGAGCCTCAAAAAGCACTAGCCGAATCGCCGGTTCCCCTCTAGGCATGGAGCCCCATGGCGCGCTTCATCTTCATCACGGGCGGCGTGGTCTCCTCGCTTGGCAAGGGCTTGGCTTCGGCGGCGATCGGCGCGCTGCTGCAGGCGCGCGGCTACAGCGTGCGGCTGCGCAAGCTCGACCCCTATCTCAACGTCGACCCGGGCACGATGAGCCCGAGCCAGCACGGCGAGGTCTTCGTCACCGACGACGGGGCCGAGACGGACCTCGATCTCGGCCACTACGAGCGCTTCACCGGCCGGCCCGCGACGCGCGACGACAATGTGACGACGGGGCGTATCTATCAGGATATTTTGGCGCGCGAGCGCCGCGGCGATTATCTCGGCGCGACGATCCAGGTCATTCCCCACGTCACCAACGCGATCAAGGAATTCATCCTCTCGGGCAAAGACTCAGCGGACTTCGTGCTCATCGAGATCGGCGGCACGGTCGGCGACATCGAGGGGTTGCCGTTCTTCGAGGCGATCCGACAGCTCGGCAACGACCTGCCGCGTCAACATTGTATTTACATCCACCTGACGCTCTTGCCCTTCATCGCCAGCGCCGGCGAGCTCAAGACCAAGCCGACACAGCATTCGGTCAAGGAGCTGCGCTCGATTGGCATCCAGCCCGACATCCTGCTCTGCCGCAGCGAGCGCGAGATTCCGCCGGAGGAGCGGCGCAAGCTGGCGCTTTTCTGCAATGTGCGCGAGAGCGCCGTCATCGAGGCGCGCGACGCCGCCAATGTCTATGACGTGCCGCGCCTTTATCACAAGGCTGGCCTCGACGCGCAGGTGCTGGCGGCCTTCGGCATCGACCCCGCCCCGAAGCCCGACATGAGCCGCTGGAACGCGGTGTCGCAGCGCATGGCGACGCCCGAAGGCGAGGTCACGATCGCGATCGTCGGCAAATACACGGGAGTCAAGGACGCCTATAAGAGCCTCGTCGAGGCGTTGGCGCATGGCGGCGCGGCGAACCAGGTGAAGGTCAATCTCGACTGGATCGAGTCGGAGATTTTCGAATCCGCCGATCCCGCGGCGCATCTCGAGCATGTGCACGGCATTCTTGTGCCCGGAGGCTTCGGCCAGCGCGGCGCGGAGGGCAAGATCCTCGCGGCGCGCTTCGCCCGCGAGCGCCAGGTCCCCTATTTCGGCATCTGCTTCGGCATGCAGATGGCCGTGATCGAGGCGGCGCGATCGCTTGCCGGCGTGACCGAAGCCAACTCCACCGAGTTCGGCCCCTGCACCGAGCCCGTCATCGGCCTGCTCACCGAATGGACGCGCGGCAACGAGCAGGAGCAGCGCAAGGCCGGCGGCGACCTCGGCGGCACGATGCGGCTCGGCGCCTATCCGGCGATCCTGCGCGCCGGCTCGCGCATCGCCCAGATCTATGGGCGCCAGGACATCACCGAGCGCCACCGCCACCGCTACGAGGTCAATGTCGCCTATCGCGAGCGCCTCGAGGCCAAGGGCATGATGTTCGCCGGGACGTCGCCCGACGGGCGTCTGCCTGAAACGATCGAGATCGACGACCACCCTTGGTTCATCGGCGTGCAGTTCCACCCCGAGCTCAAGAGCCGTCCCTTCGAGCCGCACCCCCTGTTCGCGAGCTTCATCGCCGCGGCGAAGGCGCAGAGCCGGCTGGTCTGAGCGGGCCGCCGCAAGGCGCGGCTGCGCTGTGAGCCGGCGCACATCGCGCGACCGCCGCGAATGCTACCCGTTTCGTCACCAGCGACCCGCCCCGGTCGCCTACGGGAGTGACGACTATGACGACCTATGAATTCGCGAAACGCGCGGCGGACCGAGGCGCGCCGGAAAAACTCATCGACTCGATCTGGTTTACGGCGCTGAGCCTGAGCTTCGGCTTCGCGACGATTGTCGCCTTGCTGTGCGCTTTTACGCTCGCGATCGACTTCGATCTCCTGACGCCGCCGACGCATCTGTGCCTGTATTTCGCCGCTGCGGATTAGGCGCGGCGCTTCGGCGCCAACTGAGTTTCCATTCGCGTTGCGCACCCTGGATGGATGAAACGGCCGGGCGCGTGTTCGAGATGGGTTTTTCGGGAGGACGACCCCGTCCCCGACCCTCCCCCTTGCAGGGGGAGGGAGGACTGCGGCGCCGCAGTCTTCTTCCTTGGAGGACGAGCACGAGCGGCGGGTGTGTCCCCCTCCCCCTGCAAGGGGGAGGGCCGGGGTGGGGG